>Ga0272445_1000521_pt1 | contig 35669 bp, 34 predicted proteins | sample YNPCB0031_FD_194404 | JGI IMG/M metagenome (GOLD analysis project Ga0272445, IMG submission 194404) | Hot spring sediment microbial communities from Yellowstone National Park, WY, United States - YNP-CB-003-1 | ecosystem: Environmental > Aquatic > Thermal springs > Hot (42-90C) > Sediment... | reverse complement strand
CAAGAGAAACCGACATAATTATATAGAATACATATACAATCTTAGCTACAATAATAATATCATTAGTAATAAAATAGGAGAACAATGACAAAGATAAAGCACCTAAAGACGAAAAAGAATAACCGAGTAAATTATATATTCCCAATACCCTACCCGGATTTTTAACAAGCCTAGGAATTATTCCAACCTCCACCGATTGAAATGGACCAGCTTCAGCCCCAGTCACACTTATATTCCCTATAAAAAGAGCAATCAATATTAACATAAAATCTTGCGAAAAAAATAAAATCACCCCAGATACTATCATAAAAAAACTACACATAATTAGAAAATTTTTCCTCCCAATTGAACCTTCATATAAAGCCAACAACAAATTAAATACAACATTACCAAACACTACAAAAAATATACCCAAAGTTACATAAAACGCAGAATATTTCAAATTTACAAGATATATTGGTATTAATATACTAATAAGACCAAATATAAACGTTCTTACACTCTTAGCCAGTAATACAAGATAGAGATTAATACTCATAATAATACCCTAGTCCCATCAGGCTCCCATCATCTGATATATGTTAAAAGATAATACAGATAAGATTATCTTGACAGCCAAATCTCTTATCAAAACCACTCTCATAAACCTCACACCAATCTTCTATAAGATTTAACTTATATAAGATTTATCCGTAACCATCCTCCAAAGAATAAGCTGTCAACATAACTCTCCAAACCTTAATTAAAGATTAAATTCTCACAACACCAAGAAAATACTTCCATCCACACAGGCAAAATTATTAAATCTATACTTCCAAACCTTCAAAAAGTATTCCACCAACATGCAAGCATATTTCCACCAAACCCAATACTTTTAATAAAACCATCATAATAACAATTCCACCACAAACATAAGAAAAACCATTAACCACCAACATAACTCTAACCCACTTAAAATTCTCCCCTTAGCTAAATATCTCTCAAAAACTTAAGAAAACCCTAACACATCCGAAAAACATCCCTCATTCATTTAACTTTTATATTATCTCAAACTCTAAAGGCACCCTTCTCAACCTTGGCCCCTCAGACGTGAACACTATATCCCATGAATCTATCTCAGGCCTACCTATAATGAGTTCCACACCCTTTCTAAGATTTTCAGCAACCTCAAAAACCGCACCACCAGGCACTTTAACCCCCTGAAACTCAACACTCACCATACACCTTCCTATGATCTTTAGTCTTCCCTCCTCATCAGCTGTTCTAAGCTCATAAGGTTCTTTTAGGGGTATAAATGCATTGAGCATCTCCGCAAACCTTTTAGAAATGACACTTTTACTCGCACCAGTATCTACGAGCGCCTTAAGCTCAATGAACTTGCCCCCATAACTCAGCTTAACATCCGCAATAGCCTGCTCAGACTTCAAAGTATTTTCCCCTGCATATACTAAATACAGAAAATATTTTAACCTTAGCTTTGCTAAGAAATATCTCAATGATTCCAAACAACAACTAACACAAAACAACATAAAATACTCTTTCCCCAATTTACAATCCCCCATAAAATAAAAACCTAATAAACAAAATCTCTAATATGAAGAATACAAACAAACTTTATCAACTCCCCCTTCTAAAATCTTCCAAACAATAATTTCAGACAAAACTCCAGCCAAACAACACCATTAACTTACACCCAGAAACATGACTTAACTGGCCTTTTAAACGTTCAAACACACCACACAACTATTACATCAAAATACTACACGAACATTTTAGCTACTCCACATCAGCAACTATCCCATCATAAAACTCACTAACAATTTCTGCTACCTCATCATCAACTTCCTCCCCTTAACCAAGAAGATACGAAAAACTTAAAGAATTAAGCTTATTAAACCAAATTTCATTAAAATACCTTTAACTTAACCTCAGACATTAACCTCTTCCTTTCCTCTTAACTTCAGCTTCCATTCCATAAGCATTATAAGTTCATAGGGAGAGAGACCAGCAATAATTCCAGCTAAAATGCCAATAAAGAAATCTTCTTCAGAGGTTAACATGTGGGTCTAAGAATGCCATATGAATGCGGTGTCTTTACCCGTTTAACCCAAGCCCTCCCATGATGACCATAGGGATGAAAGTTGACGAGCGGCAAATGCGGAAAGTAGGAGTGAACTTCTACTCAGATACGAAGCTGATTAATTAAACTTAAATTTTTCATTACATTATTCTCTCCCGAACATATTGGTGGTATTCTCTCATAATGTCTCTTGGAATTGGATTTTCAATATTCACATCTTTAACTTTCCCTGCCAGCTCTTCGTCTATCGTATAGATCTTGTTTATTCCGAGATTCTTGGCTAACTCTATTAAATAGCAGTCCCATGAGGAAACATTTAACTCCGACGCTGAAAGCATAGCTTTTTCTACAATATCCTTAGGAAGATTCTCATAGAATGCTGGAGATTCAACCGATAGAGTTTTCAATAAAGCCTTTGCCACATTAACACTTCTAAGTCTCAGGTACCTCGTCATTATAATGTAGGCTCCCATATATGTGCTCACAGGAATTAAGATATGCCTTTTGAGTGTAAGGGCATCGAGCAACAGTTGAGCCGCATATCTTCGTGCAGGATTTCTGAAATGTGCGAGGACTATAATGCCAACATCAACTAATGCTTCGAATTCCAATTTTGCGGAGCGCATACTCCTTATCAACATACTTATCTTCACCCTCAACTTTCACAGTATCCAATTCTAAGCTTGGAGCAATCTCCTCCAACTCTGAAAAAGCTTTATGAACATCCTCCACGGAGAACTTCCCCAATATAATCCTATCCCCAACAACCCTACACACCATCTCCATCCCCCCCTCCACCCCAATAGCCCTCCTAACATCCTTCGGGAGAATTATTCGACCCTGCTTATCCACCTTAACAATTACCTCCACATTTAACACCATTTATTCCATAAAAAATGCCACATATAAACTTTGTTATAAGACCATTATGGAGATTTGAAAAATGAGCTTTCAGAGTGAATTGGAGGAGCTTTAAGCCATATCATCATGAATAAGTGTTTTTGAATCGTTAGACTGCATTGCCAATTATGCTTAATCGTGTTTCCAGGCGGACCTGGGCTTACATGCATACACATGGATATGTAGAAACGTTTCCAAATATTTTTCAAGGCGTATTCTGAATGCGCCTTCAAAACTATATTTAAGCTTCAACGAACAACTGCCATCCAAAAATGACGTTATCAGCTAATATATTTATTAATGAAAGAAATGATAGAATTTTCCTATTATTTTTCAGGGAAGAAATGCATAAACCATTTAAACAATTCCCCCATTAACGAATAAATTTAAAAGTCTATAAGTCTAATAGAAACAGACATCAGTCAAACACTCAGAATCCTCTAACGGACGTTAGCATTACCTTTTAAGAAGCTCCCTACTCATGGGGGATGAGCTTAGCATTAAAATTGGTAACAGTGGCAACAATTTTCTTAACGATAAAATTCAATCACATTCATGAACACATTCTCTATATTCAATTTAAGATTTTTGTGCGCTTACGTCTAAAAATGTTTCTAAAACTTCTTTAACTATATCATTGTATCTGATGAATCTGCATAGTAAGGATCATTTTTTCACAAGCAGAATTTCGTTATTGTTAATATGATGGTTTCTTCTTTATGAAAATTACATGAACAACTGGATTTATTATTATTTTCTCAATATCTTTCATATGCTTTTTAATAAGTCCGTCAACTGTTTCTGTAACTTTTGGTAAGTCATAACCATAGTCATGGAAGGCAACAATGCCTCCGGGAACTAGATGCTTCCATACGAGATAAAAATCATTCACTACATATTCAGGTGAATGATTTCCATCAATGAAACCAAAGACAAACTGCTGATCCACAGGAAACTTAACTTTCTTTGAATCTTTAGGGATAGTAATAACGTTTGAATACCTACTTACATTAAACCAGTAAAAACTCATGACGCACCCAAGCAATTCCCCCCAATCAACCCATTTAAACACTTAGAACCCCTTACAAACTATCCAGAATAAGGTATTATGCAAAGATTCGTGAAACTTCAAACCATAACTCAGAAAAAGAAGACCTGTAATTACTGCGACCACTAAGAAGATCATAAAAGAAATCATAAAAATCCAAAAACAAACCTCACCCAGAGAAAAGTTACCATAAAAATTGAAAACATAGAAACCTAATAATAAATTACCAAACCAACAAAAGAAACACTCAAGACCTTAATAAAAATCAATCCAAAACCATTAGACAAAGAAGCCGCATACTAGTATCGCTATTCAGTTACAAATTTTATGGAACTTGTAATATTACTTGCAACATATTTTGGATCAACGATAAAATCAACTATTTATTGCAAATGACGATACTATATAAATTTCTACTTCTCTCTCCTTTTGCGTAACTTACTTAACTCCAGCTAATTCTTTTCTTCTCCCAAACTCTTCTGCTTATTTCGCTTTTGGGAAGTAATTCCACTTTGATAATACTTTAGATGTTTGTTTTCACAACCGATCCTTCTGTGTTTAAAACAAAACGATGAGATGAACTCATATTTTTCTGCATTTTATTAATCGACTTTAAAGATTCTTGAAAAGAAAAATTGTTTTTTATTTTTACTAGAATGTTTAGATTATCTCTTTTATGCATTATCAATTGTATTACATGATTTGAGTGTGCCGTATAAGGTTTTTAGCTCAGACCTTCTTAAAAGCACGCACATCTTTATAGTGTTGATCCGAATTAAGTATCAGAAGATACCTAACTAGAAAGAAGCGTGCGCTGTAGCATAAAGCATAAATTCTTTTGTTAAGCGTATAGTATGAGGGTTAGGCTTCTTGAGAGAAGGAAGCAGAATAATTGGAGTTTTATTGATATTAGTAATAATTAGTGCTTCAGTAGTGGGGGTTGCAACTTATTATTTAAGCAGGAGAGAGACTCAAGCAGTAGTTCAAACGTCAACCATAACTGTCACAAAAACTGTGACAGAAACTATTATTGCAACCACTACGAAAACCGTGACGGAAACTATTACTGTGAACCACTACAGTAACTCCTCTGGATTCTGATGGTGATGGGATTCCTGATCTTAAGGAAATAGAGTATGGTACTGATCCTCATAAGCCGAATTATCTCCTTTTTTATGCTCTAAAGAAATTGCCGGAGGATGAGGCTTTGAAGTTTAAGAATGTTGAGAATTTTGATGAGTATTCGGTTGGGTTGGTAAATTTATACGCAAGTTTGCCTCATGATAAAAGAAATTCTAAAGAAGTAAGCGATTTATTAAACCAGATTCTTTTGGATAATAAAGTTGATGAGCTTGAGAAGAATTTGTTTGATGATAAGTTCGTTAATCCAACTTTACCTTCAATAGATAACTTGAATTGGATGCCTGTGAGGGAGAATTTGGATAAGATTTATGATATTAATGTAACCTTTATTGCGAGGGATGATAAGACGCCCATTTCTTATGCCGAGCTTCACTTTATTCCAGTCGAATATTATTACATGATCCAAGAGTATGGAATGAGACCAGAAGATTATTCAAAAGTTTTTCCTCCAGATAAGGAAAGAGATTTTATCTTAACACCTGTTGATGGAAAGTTTGACAGTTTAGAAGAAAGCTTTTCTGTTCCAATAAAAGATATTGTTGGCGGAAGAGAATACAAGATAGTCGTATTAGTCAGAGATTTAGCAGGCAACAACAAAACAATGGAAGTAAAGACTCCCTACATAAGGCAATTCGAGAACCTTGGTAAAGTATTATACGAGAAGGGGTTTATCGTTATGAGTGTTTATGTACCATTTAACATGCAACAGGTACCTCACAAAAATGATACTTCTTTACTAGGTAAGTACGATTCTCTAGATGATATCGTTTTAATTAAGCATGTGGATTGGGTTACTGGGTATGGTATAAACACCTTCATACTTGATTCACAAAATCACTGGTGGTCTACCTCATCTGTGATGAAGAGTAGGGTATTTGCAATATGTAAAAAGTTACTTTCCCTTAACCAAATTAAAATTGCTTGGCTTATGGGGCCTTCACGAGACTTCATACATGGTAGGTATGGAGAAGAGATCCCTGAATGGGCAATTGATTTAAAGATACCCGATAATAATAAAACCTTTCTTAGATTTGTTGAAGAGCTGATGGAACCAGATATACTGCACAATGAGAACTACTTGAAAATCAATGGGAGACCAGTATTGTATATATGGGATGAGGGGGCTTTCTTTAATCAAGAGGATACATATCTAGCTGTTAAAAAATTACTTGCCGAAAGATCTGGTCATGATGCGTATATGATAGCGGACTGGATACCGCGCATTCCCGTTCTTCCATCAGACGAATACGTGCAATTTCTTCTACAGAAGTATCGTGGTGCTGGGTTAAGAATTATTGATGCTTTTACAGGTTGGATAGGATTTCACAGAGTTGGCTTAGATACTCAGGAATACGTGAACAGATATGAGTACTACTATGATAAGCAGTTAAACTCTTGGAGGAACTTTACCAAAGAGTGGAGTAAGGATTTTATAGTTACTCTGACACCAGGTTTTGATAACTCGTATTCATGGGGCGGTCCTCAGATACCTTTACCAAGAGGTGGTAGTAGATTCGCAGAAAGGCTGAAGATAGCTATTAGATACCTAGATAGTCCTCGTTCGGTGCTGAAAATAGATACTTGGAACGATTGGGGCGAGTGGTCTTATATAGAGCCCTCCCAAAAAGAAGGATTTGCATACCTAGAGGTACTCCGAGAAATACTCGTAAACCTCTTAACCGATTCAACCCCACCATCAATATATGCCCTAAATTGGGCTCCAAGTAGGGTAAACCTAGGTAAGATTTACAATATAAACGTAACCTTCACAGCCAAAGACGATAAGACACCAATAGCCTATGCAGAGCTCCACTTCATCCCAATCGAGTACTACTACATGATTGAGAAGTACGGTATGAGACGAGAGGACTACCCAAAAGTCTTCCCACCAGATTACGAGAGAGTATTCGTTCTAACACCTGCTGACGGGAAATTCGATGAGTTAGAGGAAGAGTTCTCAGCCTTGATAACTAATATAGTGGGAGGTAGAGAGTATAAGATAGTTGTTTTGGTTAAGGATATCGCTGGAAACAAGAAAACAGTGGAAATAAAACACCATACATAAGGCAATTCGAGAACATTGCTAAAACTGACAACATCACAGTAATAGTTCCTTATCTATGGTATAGAAGGAACCTCAGTAACTGGAGAGATGGGCATAAGTATATGCCACTACTTGGTGAGTACCGCTCAGACGACCCTATAGTAATGTCTAAGCACATAGACTGGGCAACCGGCCATAGAATAGATGTTTTTGCTGTTTCTTGGACTGGATATGAGAGTGGAGATGTAAAGTACTTTGATGACAACCTAAAACTACTCTTTAATATAACTCTCTCTAAGGACATAAATATAATGATACTGTATGAATCTCCGGGCAGATTGAAAACAACAGGCAACCCTCAGCACCATGAGAGAAAGATCTAAGCGATGAAGAGAATTTAAAAACATTATTGGAGGACTTCAAATATCTATCTAGAAACTACTTTAATAAGGAGAATTACTTCAGAATAGATGGTCACCCTGTTGTATATATTTATGATTCAGCAACGTTTATTGGTGATGTAGCAGGTGCTATTGAAAAGCTGAGAAATGTCGTAAGAAAGGAAGGTTATGATATCTTTTTGATATCCGATTATGTCCACCCTTACGTATTACCAGGAAGTAACTTAATCTGGGAGGAGAGAGCAAAACAATTTGACGGAATTACTTCATGGCTGGGAGGATATTCAGGAGAGGGTAATTATTTAGGTGGTAGTTATGAAACTCAATTACAAATTCTATACTCAGAGTGGGGTAAATGGGCAAAAGAAAACTCTAAGAAACTCATTCCATTTACAACACCAGAATTCGACAACAGATACGTTAATTGGGGAAATCCGAACTCAATACCCTTAGAACGCTCCCCAGAAAAATTCGAAACACGATTAAGAATAATACTTTCATATACAGACAACCCCAAAATAATAATGCTGGGCACATTTAACGACTTCTTCGAAAGCACTACACTTGAACCAGCAAGAGAATACGGCTTTGAGTATCTTAGCCTATTGAAAGAGATTTTATAAAAAAGTAGCTGTAATGTATTTTATAATTAATCATTATACCCATAATTATCTTACATAACTAAACCCCTTAACGATGAGTGTTAGGATCTACGAACGTTTAGCGATGATTTCTTAGTAAAACTATAGCATCATCAGTTATGTAATATTACTTTTCTTTAACCAATACAATCTTATTATGTATTAAGTTAACCAATAAGGCTAATTTTACTACAAATGACAACACTATGAAATTGATAAGATTTTTAAAACCACTAGACCAATCACCATCACTAAAGAGAAGAACACTTTTTCAAAATAATTGTTAGAAAACCACACTATGACCAGAAGTTATCCCCGATTAATTTGACCCCACACATTCTCTAATTAATATACAACCAATAAAGAGTTCATCACGACTGAAATTCTCTAAATCGAAACCATTATGAAATATCTGAAAATGTTCACAGCCGAACTCATTATCTTCTCACACACCTGAATTTGGCCCTTATAAACATCTAACTAACATAATTATTGACAAGTTCCTCAATGTAAGACATACCAACCATATTCCTTCATTCCTCCATCCTCTTTCTTATAATAACTTTATAAATTAATAAAGCAAACTTTAGAACAGAATCAATTATCATAATGTCATCATTTGTAATAAAAATAGTGTGCTTTTTATCTTCCATTCAAATTATGCTACAAGTGATATTACAAGCTCAGTATCATAAAATTTATAACTAAATGACAACACTACGGAATTTCCAGTTATACATCAAACCACAAAAATCATAGTGCAGAACATTCACACCACTCATAAATCCTATATCAGATAATTCATACTATTAGTTGACTACTAATAAGAAACAAAAAAGCAAGAGAATAGTAATGAAAAGAAATAGAATTTATAGGGCTAGTTTAAAAGATAAAATTATTTCCCTACACTTGCTTAATTCATCACCCATCCTTTAAAGATTTCCAACCAGAATCTTGAATCGCCTTAAGCAAATATGAATGAATACCTTTAGGTATCTCCTCAAAAAATTTAAACTCCAAATGCTCATCATTCAACTTAACCTCCCCCTCATTACACTCACACAAATAAACTATCGTTATATCATGCCTTTCAGGAAAAACCCTAGAATACACATTTACAAACCTATACTTAGTCACAATCAATCCAGTCTCCTCCTTAACCTCCCGAAACAAAGCCTCCTCAATAGACTCCCCCCTTCTAATTCTCCCCCCAGGAAACCACCACTGCCCCTTAGCAGGACTATTCTTCCTCCTTAAAAATAAGAGCTTACCATCCCTAACTATAATCGCCTCTACAGATGGAATAGGCATATACTTTACTATCTTACCATATAAAGAATCAGGAATAAAACCCTCTTCCACTTTCAAACCCCTCACCAAGCTTTACCCAACCCCTTAAATCTTTTATCAGATAACTATTTCTCTAATCTTTCGAGTATATTTCACGTTTTCTTCCGAAAGCTTCACCCTTGATAGAAGCTTCGCATTTTCTCCTTACTTCTCTTCTTTTTTTGAATATCTAATGATGATCGAGTTTCCGTTTATAGCAAACTTTTACTGAAAACTCCTGAACCAACATCTAGAATACAGCCTCTTTCACCAATAAACTTTCTAAAAGAATCCAAATATCCATCAACTCTTCCATCATACATCTTAATTTCTCTTAACAGATAAACCATGCTCCCATAAATGAATCACGAAATACTAATTTTTTCACAAAATCATTAATAGCTTTCTCTTGTAAACTTAGACTTAAGCAACTCCATACCACGCCTAGTCCCAAGAACTCTTACTAGATTTTTACTCGTTGACCTAGTTAAAGGATCCCTTAAAACCTTTTGAACTAATAACTTAGCCCAAGTATACACCGGTATCTTATAAGGCACTTCAATTAAGCCCTTATCAATAGCATCATTAATTTTTATAGCAAACTCTAATGCAGAAGAACATTTCAGCTCCTTAGCAAGCTTAAAAGTTTCTTCCCTCGCCCATTCTTTAACAGTAAAGTAGTCATTTAAAGTATAAATACGCTCCTTATAAATCGCATGAGCTGCAGAAACCAAAGCTTCAACATAACTATCAAGCGTTCTAATCTTTATCCCATTAAATTCTTTAATACTAACATAATCAAGAAGTCTTTGACCATCCATATAAACCATTCCACCAAGAGTTGGATGAACATAAACATCAACTATAAACGAACCTTTAACCAAAGTAGTACAAAAAGGCTCCTTAACCTCAACCCTAAACCCCAATCCCTCAATTCTCCTAATTATTTCCTCTCTTTCATCATATTTAACCAAAACATCAACATCAGCCGGAACATAACTTACAGGCTTAACGAGTTTAAAAAAAGCAAAATTAAAACCATCCAAATCCTTTGACAAAATTTCAACCAAACGAACAATATTTCCTAGAGTCTCTTCCTGTGATTCCCTTAAAGAATTCTTAACATCAAGTTTAACGAGCAACTGAAGAAGAACCTTATTTTTAGACGCAAGATCAATTAAAAAGCTAAGATCTACTTCCATCTTTTGATCATCTTCTTTTATAAGATTGATGAGATGTTTTGTTGATACTTTATACATACTACTTCAAGTTTTTATCCAAAAATGCAAGAAGAATATTCATTGATTCATTCACACCCCTATTTGTCGTATCAAGAGTTAAAGAGTCCATACATTCTGCTAATTTTTCATAGAGTATAAGCTGCTTCATAATGAAAGATGGATCCATATCCTTTCTTCTTTCAATAAGCTTCTGAAAGTCTGCTTTAACATAAATTTTAACTTTTGACCTTAAAGCTAAAGCTAAAAGAAACCTTGCACTAATAGAACTGAGATAACTAGGATCATCTGTTGTTATAACAACCCAAACAAGAAAATCCGGAATATACCTTTCAGCTATAACTGTATAGCCCAAAAGGCTAGGTAACATAAACCTAGTAAGTAAGATAGGCAATACTGACATGAACTCTATTAGTTGCCATAGTTTTTTCATGTGGCTTAGAATAGATATTCCATAGTAAGGATTATTGGGTCCTTTGAAAGTGGCGAACTTAGAGAGAAACCTAGCGAGCATAGAAGCTAACGTATGAGTGCCTCTCATCCAAGAGAGCTTTACTTTTAAGCTTCTACTTCTGAGCTTCTCTGCTAGACTCATAGCTATAGTTGTTTTACCTGATCCGTCTAGTCCAAAGAAGCAGATTATAGGCATTCTAAGTCCAAGTATAAAGATAGTAAGTAATGTGGAACTTAGTGGCAATTATAATAACGATGTTCACCATATTATTGATTCAGCAAATACTTATTAACTATTGTTTTAAACTTAAGTGAGCTCTATGGTCAGGGCTTCGCTAATTTGACTTAATTACAATAGCTTCGGCTTAATAGACTTTTGCCCTCAAGTCCATAGACTCGGTACTTAATTTGAATCATGATAATTACGAGGTAATCATCATGAATAACGCATCAAGCAATGGAAGCTCGAAACAATAAAGAGGTACGTCGAAAAGTATAGAACAAGTAACATTAGGGTTAAACAGACAGTAAAGAATATAGAGATTTAAAGTCTATGAGACTCATAATAGTTTAAGAGTTGAACGATCACGCCGCAATTCTCCTCAGTATTATAAGAGTTCGAGACAAGCATACAAAACTCCAGAATTTATTGTTGAAGAGAATCTAAATATTTGTTAAGCCTTCGTTTTTGAGTAAACCACATCTCGGTGTACAATTTTAAGCTCTTCACATGCCCCAAGGGTGAAGCATTTAAGTTCTTTAAATCCTGATCTGACATACGGTGCTCTATATAGAGATAAAGCGCCTAACTTCTCTCTTGCTAAGAACCCTAGAGGTAGATCGTCATAAATAGCTCTCGTGATGTTGCAGCTTTTAGTACTGTCTTTCCCGCACAACGCGCTGTGTATTGCTAATCTTCTTAGTAAACGTGTAAATGCTATGGCTTTAAACCACGTCTCTACAAGTGTCATCAACGCTACCCCTGCTCTCACACCGTAGTAGTTAAGAAAAGGTTTGCTGTTTTATGTGCATAGTGTAATCCTGCTTTAACTGGGTAGTACTTAACCTCATGATTTCTATTCTATAGCAGTAGTCCTAAGATGTAATCGTCAAAGTATAGAAATGCTTCATTTATAAATGGTTTTCCACCTGGACATACGTTTCTTATTGTATCTACCCTAACCACCATGTAAGCCCCATCAGCATAGGTTACGTAATGAGGCTTGTCTATCCCAGGGCAATCAGTATCAGGAGCATTCCAACAAATACCCCTAGCATTCCAAAGCTCTGTAACAATGCCACCTGCAGAATATACAGTCTTGCCATCGCCAAAATAGATTAAGCCACTTGCAACTCCCACATTCTCACCACTTTCCATGTATTCGATAATCTCACGAAGCGAATTAGGCTCGACAATTAGATCATTGTTAAGAAATACTACATACTTAGACTCGGAATCTCGCTCAATCCAACCTAAATTTATGCCTCCTGAATAACCCCTGTTCATATCACTCCTAACAACTTTAATTTGAATATTACTGGGTTTATTACCTTCAATAAAATTCTTGATAATCTCAAAACTATCGTCATTAGACGCATTATCTACAACTATAATCCTCATATTTTCATAATTTAGCTGAAGCAGACTCTTCAAAGACCTTTGCACTAAATCTAAAAAACTTGTGCTGTTGTAATTAAGCCAGATTACAGTTACCTTTGGCTTCATACTAAATCCGCTTTACTGGCTATACGATAAACTATCCTAAGTGATCTCTCCATGTTTTTCAAAGTTGGCACATCATCAAATGCAGGAGTTGGCTCGGAGTCTCTCCAGAGCTCTAATGCCTTTATAACCCCTTTAGCAAGTGCCATAGGATTATTTGGCTCTACTAAAATGCGTATATCATATTTACTAAGCACCTCTTCTATGGCAGGTGTTTTGTAAGCTACTATCGGTCTACCTGCAAGCATATAGTCGTAGATCTTGTTTGAAGGCAAGTAATCAAATTGTGTACCAGCTCTATGAGGAAGAATAAGTATAGACGCGCTTCTTAGAATGCAAGGAATGAGCTTCCGAGGTATATTCTCTAAAACTAACGTGTCCTCTGGCAAGATTTTGCGAAACTTCGCCAGTTGCTGAGAACTAGGAACAATTAGGATAAGTTTGAGCTTCTTGCGGAGGATTCTCTTAACAATATTAAACGCCTCTAAAAGGTCAAAGAAGCCATGATACCTAGATATAGTCCCCATATAAGCTATCGAGCTGTAGGACTCAACGTCATCCCTTATCAACTCTTTTACCTCTTTATTGACCTCATTACACCTCTTAGCAGATGTGAGAACTTCTGGCTCTACTGCATCGCGAACTTCAAACACTTTGCGCGGGTCAATGCCATAAGTCAATTCCAAGAATTTTCCAAGGCTTTTGGAGGGAACTGTAAACGCTTTTATAGATTTATCTCTGACAGCTGTAGCTTCATGCATGAGACCTAACGTATGTGCCAAAGTATCTCTTACAGAGGTTTTTAGCGACTCTTGGAGTCTAAACAAGCCATGTAAATCAACAACTGTAGGTATCTGCTGGCCTATCAATAATTGGAGCGATTTCGCCAAATAACTAAACAAAAGCCAGTGGACATGCATCACATCAACATTTTTTATCATATTTCTCATCATGACTGAATTCAATCCGGAAAATCTCATAGCAAATTTAGATGTTAATCGAGAACCTACGCTATCTGCAAGTGCCATAATAAAGTGATAGCGCAACTGAACAGCTCGTATCCTAATATGAACTAGATTATTCAATGCCTCAAGCTCCTCGTTAGTAGTGTACGAGATGAGGAAGACACGTTCACATATTCTCGTAGCGGCCCTGGCCGAATTTAAGACACGAATACTTGTACCATCCCGTATTGTCAAATCAAATGGCGCTATGAACAAAACCCTCATACGGCTTCCGAACCTGTTTTAAGCTTATGCAATATAAACTCTTCTACCTTATTTCTATTATAATTAAGCTCCATGCTTGTATCGATACGCAGAATATCGTTGTTATTGAGGTTTTTAAGTAGAATTGTAAAAATCAAGTCTTGTGCTAAGAGATATGTCTTGCTTTCTGGGGGTGTCCCCTTCCTAGCCCATCTCTGAGGCAAAAGTTTTCCCTCACAGAATGCGTAGACAATTCCAGACCACATGCTTGCTCGAGATAGTTTAAACAAGATCTTTAAGGCTGGAAGCACTGTTGGTCTCAAGTTAAGAAGTAATGTTGCGTGGATGTAATCCACAAGTGTACCAGGTAAATGCTCCTCAACTAAAACAACCTGTCCCCTCATAATCAAGGGAAATAACACTACCCTAAGCCACAGAATCACTGGCAGTAATATACTATTTAATAATAGGTCTAAGGCTACGGCGAACCTCCATACTGCACCCCGTAAAAGTTGGAGACGACTTAATAACATTGTTGTAAAAAACTCGGTCTTTATATATGTCTTATGAACTTTATATCCGCTCCTCTTTAGAGCGTTAAAGGCAGCTAAAATATGTGTGGTTTTCCCTGCCCCCACATAACCAATAAACACTATTATAACTGGCTTTTTAGACATAACAAAACTCCTCAACTGTCAAATAGCAAGCATAAATCTGGAAAGAAAAACGCTTCATTTCTTGTAAAGGTTTCACTAGCAGTGCACTCTTCATTTTGCAAAGTCTCTTCGTCAATTATTTAGCATTATCCTGACTTAGTATGGATTCAAATAGATTTACTATTTTATTTTCAATTTCCTCTTAATTGAATAGTTTAAGTGCATGCTCTCTCAGCCTTATCCCAACATCCACAAGGTTATCTCTTGACTGTGATAGAAGCATCTCTATCTTATTTAAGAACTCATTAATATTCCCAGATGTGAACAAGTACTCCTCAGCTGGTGTCCCTCTAACTATTTCAGGAATGCTACTGACACTAGCGGCTATTGGTATTGTGCTCATCAACATTGACTCAACGACGACATAGGGTAACGGCTCCTCGTTCATCGATGGGAAAAGTAAGCCCCAAGTAATTTCATGTAATCTCTGATACTCTTCATAAGGTAACTTGTCTAGAAAAATCAGCTTAACGCTTAACATCTGGTTAAGTTTCTCTAAAATCTGTTTCTCTTTAAGCAATACTTTGAGACCATAGACTATATAAGCCTTAGTAGCATAAGTATTAAACTTTCTATTTTTTATTCTGGCCAACGCCTTTAGCAACATGTAAGTTCCCTTGATATAGTTTCTCCCGCTGGCGTATATAAAAACATGTTTGTTGCTAATCCTCTTATTGATATTAAGGAGCGGAGGGAGCAGGTTATAAATCACTATAGTCCTATCCTTTAGCTCAGGCAAATACTTTAGTATGATCTCGTATTGCCTCTGAGAGACACAGATAACTCTGTCAACGTATTTGAGGGCATATCTGTTGACGTAGTTTATGTAATGCCCAATTCCTGCTATCAGCGCTCTCGCTAGGCTTTTATGTTCTTCGTATTCGACGATAATGTCAGTGGATACATCGGGTCTTCTGTCGGCAAGGACTACAAAAGTGAATGTGAGTACCTGGTAATTATGTAGGTGCAGTATAACTTTGACATTTGACTTTAAGTATTTTGCAACAACTGCCATTGGTATGAGAGTATGAGAAGGAATGTAAACAATGTCGGCCTCCTTCAGCTTCTTGAGCTAATGAGTGTTGGCTAATAGTTTAAAGCCACTCGATGGGTTTATATCTAGTCTCCAAGACGCTCCAATAGATATAATTGGTAAGTCTCAAAATATCTGCTTTAGGCTTCCGAGTCCCTGATACGATGAATACATTGAAGTACTTCGAGAGGATGTTCTTGACTATAAGGTAAGTAGCTAGCTCACCACCACTTCCATCAGGCCAGAAGAGCTTTGTTAACACGAGAATTCTAGGCTTCATAATCTGAGCATCCATTGAATTCTCTTAATTGTAAAAGTTAAACTCTTAACCTTATCTAAAAACGCCTTGTAGCCTGTTCAATATCGTTGATATCAAAAAAGAGTAGTTCTTTACCCGTCACAGCTACAATTTTTTCCCTCCATATCTCAACGTTAACAAAATAATTATACCCGATTATAGTCCTAACGATGTAGCTAACAGCACTAAAGGGGTTGAGGCGAAAAGTATAATCCGGCAGGATGTGAAAGAATTTTTCACTAATGGCTCCACCGACGCCAACAATGCCAATTAATGCTAAGAATCTGAGAGAAGGTTTAGCAATACAAGCGTAGAGCAAGCCAGCTAGAATGAATATAAGGGTTAGAGGGTATGTGCGGGTTAACCATAGCAGTATCTGGAAGGGGATCCAGCTTCTTAGCCGCGCTTTCAGACCAAATTATGAATGGCTCAGGTTTAAATGATTTTACCAATGTATTAATATACGCTCCGAAGTCGCCATAGAAGCTGAATCCAGTGTAGACAAAATGTTCGAAGACTATCATGAAAAGAATTAGAGAGATACGTTTGATGTATACTGGTATCTTACTCACCGAACTGCCTATCAGGAGTAAAATTGACATAAGGAATGTTAGCGGAAGGTAATACAGCAAGGCAGAGTAGCATAGAAGCGTCAGTATTAAACCTTGCTCAAAATAAAAGTGCGGCTTGCTAGCGTATTACGGTCAGCCATTTTTATCAAGAGAAAGATAACAAGTGAGAAAAGCGTCAAGGACGCTGGGGCATAGTTGCCTATCAAGCCAACATTGGTGACTATAAAGTACATTGCCACAACTATAAAGAGAGAAAAATGGTATTCATTGTCTACTTTTTCCTTCATAATAGTCTTAGCGATATTTACTAGTGAAAAAGCACGATTATAACAATGTATGTGAAGCCGAACATCATGACTGTAACTAGGTTTAAACCTAATATTATCGAAAAAATTGCGCCCAAAATGAGGGAGGCTGGGTTTGAAACGTAATTATCGAAGATTCTTGGTAACCCGCTTATATCGTGATTTGTAATAACAGATTCAGCTGATCTAATGGGGTAGTACTGATACCAAATACGAATAACATTACCGGCAAAGATTTCAATTAATTAAGACGAGTGAAAAACCAGGCCAAGTAGGACTGCAAATAATATCATTACAGCCGGTCTATCGTATATTCTAGTTGCAAAAGATAAAATCAAACAAGCAAGCGACCATATAAAGAGCATCGTGACATTAAATGATGAGGGCATCACTTCTAAAAGACATCAACCACTCACTTATGGGGGAATCAGAAGCGTTGTCAAAATCGTTAGAGTTAACAGGAGAACTGTGGCTGTTCGTAATGCCTTGATTTTAACCTTCAAGATTTTCTGTGACATATGACTACCAATGAGAAACGTCGAGTAGGGAACGCCCCTCTTTATTCATGAGATGATTGTGGTGGTAACTGTAATATAGCTAAGCCTTTTTAAATATTGATAAAAGTTAAGAGCATGTAATTTTCTCTTTTTAGCATTTGAGAAAATTATACAATTCTGTGTACTTTTGGAAGTATACCCTTTTTAGCACATTCTAATGCATGAGCAAGTTCGGGTATTTTACTTGGCCCCCATATTATTAATGCTAAAACAATAATACCTATCACGATCCATTCAATAAGACTTAAAGCCATTAAAAATCACCTCCGTATGTGCACTCCACATTTTTCATATGTATCAATTGTTATTGTTACGCTCATCATTACATTTCAGCATACCACATTAACACAACATTGTTTGTGCTTGCTGGTGGGGCTGTTGCATAGTTTACGTAAATATATGTAGCATCAACTGTAACATAGAATGTGCCTTTGGCATCATTTGATGCTGGCGTTACGATTGCTACTTTAGGTGTTCCAGCTAAACCATGAGCTATTTTGAATTGCGTTGTAATTCCATCTCCACTGAAAGTTGCAGTTCCACGATTTTCAGTAACATAGCCAATATTACTTTTAATTTCATAAACTCCAATAAGCCCTGATACAAGGTTAATAGCTTTTGTACCGAAAACACCGAAAATATTGTTTTTAATAGAAACACGTGCGTTAGCACTATCACCAATAATATTTATACCATAGCGTGTTCCTGAACCAGTTATCTTATTTCCATGTATCGAAATCGGCCCTCTAATCTTTATAACAATCGCATTATAGGCATTTAGTGCATCCTGGCCAGCATCTTCTATAATGTTATCTGAAATATGAACTTCAGTTGCATCAATATTAATTGAAACTTGTCTATCTTTCGCAAAAGTATTATGTCGAATATGCATTCTTATTAAAGCATAATTCTCTAGAGAGATAGATGCATACTTATTATTGTAGAAACGGTTTGATTCAATAAAGAAGCCTGTACCGCCAGAAATAGCTCTAATACCGTAATCTCCAGTCTCGAGCCAACAGTTTTTTATCCAACCATTTACTCCACCATCAATTAAAACACCTATACCACCATGAGCTGCTACTTTTTCTATAATTATGTCACTAACGTTTTTACCTAATCTTATAGCATAAGAGCTAGGGGCAACACTAAACTGAATATTACGAACCATAGGCATATACATCATACTAGGAAATTCAAAATTGAGAATATTGGAGCCTTTAAGGTATGTTCCATGTGTTCCAAACCAGTCAGGTCCTTCTCCTTCAATTATAACAGGTGCTGATATATTAATTGTTCTACTTATATTATAAACTCCTTTTTTGATAAAAATTATCCCACCATTTGTTAAAGCATTTACCACCGACTGTATAACTGTTGTAGCGTCTTTATCTTGAAAGTCTATCTGACCGGTCTTACCATTTCTAGCCTTAATATAACCATCATCATCAATGAAAATTGTGTATGATACTTCCTCTACAAAATTTTGTGGAGAAATTGTTATCGTTGATGGAGTTTAGGTCAAAACTACCTTTCTTGTAAGATAACCAGCACCAAATGCGCCAACTACTGCCATTGCACTTGCCATTGCCTTGAGTAAATTCCTTCTCGTCCACCAAATTGCATTCTTATCTTTAGACATTTTATCACTCAGATATAAATATTATGAAACAGAAAATATTCTTAACTTTTTCTTAATATCTGGACTTGTCATATTTTTCAAAATACTTCTTTTCATGAATACTCATCAACTCTTTTTATATCTTACTTTAGCCAAAATATTATGCTTTGCTAAGAAGCCGTAGCCTATGAGTTTATCCCAATAAGCTTTGTATTCCACCATCACAGGTTTTAAGGTAAAAGCATTTTCGATCTCATTTTCATCGAAGACAAGCAAAGTTTTTCCCGTAGAGCAAGCTATTATACTTTTTTCAACACTTAATAGCATGTTATGATTAAATTCTTTATCAAAACTTTCAATGAATAGAGGATACCATGTCCTTAAATCTTTTGAAGCCACTATAGTTTGAGGCGTTCCAAGAGAAGCTATCCATAAACCTTTATCCAAAAATTTCAAGTCATTAAACTGAGCATGCTTAATCCTTTCATCATTCCATCTCAAGAATATGAATTCCCATTTATCATCATCTGGATAATAAATGCCTAGCCCACTTTTTGCGATCCCACTATCCATACCAAAGACGATCTTATCCTTGAGCGGAACTGTGGGAACGAATTGCCATGGACCTTTATATAAAGATCTCCAAGAATCGCCATAATCCTCTGAGAATGTAACTCTCGTTAGATTTCCATCGCCGAGTGTGGTAATTAACCACTTTCTATATGGATCGTAGGTTATGTTGTGAAAGTGTTTAGAGTGCTTATCAAGATCCATATTCGTAATAAGTCTCCTCCAGTTCTCAAGGTCTTCAGATGTAAATATACATGTTGGGGCTTCGCCGTATTCCTGAATAAAAACCTTATTCTCAGCTCTAGTAGCATGCCAGAAGAAGTTCTCCGATCTTTTGGACTTTAACACTATCTTTTGATTATCGTCTTTTATTAAAAGTAGGTTGTTATTTATGGATAGTAGAAGCTTATCTTTAGAAGCATCAAGTATAAAACCGTTGGAACCATTTAGCAATACTACCTCTTTTTCAGCTTTCAATTCTTTATTAAAGATAGCCATAGAAAGCGTGTTGGCCCGCCTCACTAATGCAAGGATATATTCTCCAGTTATTACAGAATGGAGAATAGGTGCTGTTATGCAATTACGGGTCACAGCTTTACTTAGGGAGAAATAATAGATAGTTTTCTTGTTCGCTCTTAAATAAGAATGTTGTGGCTGGTTTCTGGATTGTTGCTGGGGCAATCTTTTATGACGGCTAGGGAAGCTGCAAGAACAGCCCTTAGAACTTCTTTCACAGCATCTATAGGCTTCATACTTCTAAACCTCCTACAAACTTTAAAAGCAGCCAGATAGAGAGCCAAAATTATCCTTACACACCCCTATGAACAGCCAACCAAGGTCTAAACAACAATACCCTACACTCACACCCATTAATATGACACCCCCCCTCACCCACTCACCAACAGAATGATTAACAGCCTCATGCCCATACCCCACATAAGCCAAGATAGGCTTTAAAGGAGTCAGTGTAGATTGTTGAACTCTCTAAAACACGCCTCCTTATTATCCTCAAAGCTGTTTCAGCCTCAACATCCTCTGAGAGGAGTAATCCTCCCCACCACTCCTCTCAACAAGAATGAAGACTGCTGGCTTATCCTCACTCCATGTTCCACGCCCGCGCCTCTTAAGGCCCCCCGCGTCTAGGTTTTCTGTCAAGTTTCTTGATCCGCTGGCTATTGTTCCTTCCCTTAAGACCGGCTGTCACGTATACCTCGTCTGCTTCGACTACTCCGCTCATCTTTGTAGGTTGGGTTTTCCTTAGGTTGAGCATGAGCTTTTTCAAAGCTTTAAATATGGGCATGTAGTTCCTTTCCAGGAGCCAGCTTAAGCTTAGGCATGGGTTGTGCATGCCAAGGAATAGGATTATGAGGGTGATCCATTCTCTGAGGCTTAGTCTGGAATATGGTTCTGGTCTTGTCGTTGAATCCTTGTTTGTAATTTCCATGGTTCTTTATCATTCGTGATCCGCATCTTGGGCAGTAGATGCCGTTCTCCCACCTAATTGTTCTGAGAAGTTTGGAGCATGCCAATTCACTTGAAATGAGGTCGAGGATGTCCATGAATGAGAAAGAGAAAACTAGTCACAAAAATCTTATTTAAGAGCGATGTTTTTAATAATAGTAGAGGAGAGAATACTTTTACTAACATAATCTATCCTTTTCTCTCAATAAATCTTACCTAAATACGTAACAATTATACATGATCATCCCATCTTAAATCCATGAACTTCATAAAAACTGCAGAATATTATCAGACACTTTAAGGCATTTTTTCGATGAAATTTTAACAATAGAGGACAGGATAACTTGGTAGGTAAGTTTGTGAAGATCCCTTAAGTATCATGTTGGGATATTAGCTATGTCATGTCTTATTAACTCCGAGAAAGGATAAGTGAAGGACCATTGTATACTAAATTATAATTAACAAGGATATCGTTAAGATATATAGCAACTACTCCTTGAGGTATAATAACATCCCCAGTTAAAACGTTATAAGTACTTAGAATTAGCATACCTTTTATGTTTTTGTTTTTAAGAAAAGTAAGTAGTGCGTATGGATTTATATTTATACTTGTTGGTTCGTATGTTAATTGATTAGGATATAGATCTGAAGCTACTGAAATAATCGAATTGCTAATTTTCGTATCAGAATATAGATCTACGAGTTTGTTGCCGGGAAGATTGATGAGTAAGAATTTAAGCATATAATAATCAGAGATTTCCGTGGATAAGCCCCCACGATACACGCTTGTCTTGTCTAAAACTGGGGACGAGGTATCTAGCCTTAGTAGTGTATCTACTAAGTTTGTAGGACCAAGGAACATAGTTACTAGAAGGGCTGTGATAAGAGCTAAAGTTAAAAGTTTCCTCACTTTTATTGTTGGCAATGAAGTGAAATATGAGTAGACGTTATATATGCCTAACGTAAATAGTGGGATAAATACCAAAATTGCATAAGTAAAGCCTGTTCTTACAAAGGTTGCAGCAATAGTTAAAATTAGGCCGAATGATAGCCAGATTAATACTTTCCCATTGTTTTTAGTGGATATAACTCTTGAGCGGTCTTCTTTTTCGAAGGCTAGCGTATATAATCCTAAGGCTATACCTAGCAATGAAACAGCGTGTGGAAAATACTTCACTAAGCTACGAATATAAAGCGAGAACCCCTGGCCGCCAAGGGTGTATTCAACCCTTTCTTCAGTGATGAACGAGTAACGCAGTAATGAATCAATAGTGTTCAAAATATGTTGTGATAATATCAATGATATATAAAAGACGTATAAAAAAGACGAGATTAAGGCAATAGCTGTAGTAAGAAAGAATGCCTTCTTCAACGCATCATTTACCCCTTTAGAAAAGAAAAGTATAAAACATAACAACAATAAAAGAATAAGCGAATTTAATCCTAGAGTATAGTAATTCAAGGTTAGCGATGAAGATATTAACAAAATGGCAAGAAATCCTGAATAAGACTCATACTGTTTAGTAATAACTCTAATGATCAACAATAATAATGCTAAGTACGATACCAATGCGATACCGAATCTCAGGCTATCTAACAATGTAAATGTAATAAATATTGGATATATCATTGACAGCTTTAGATTTATCTTATTCTTACATAATATATTAAGTATAAGGTAGAGTATTGATGTATACAGTATTAAAAAAACTATGTAAATAGCCTTATAAAACACCAAAGGGCTTATACCGCTTACCATACATACCAGAGGTATTAGAACAGAGTCATATAGTGCGGCTCCGAAAGCATTTTGAAAGTTTATTCTCCCATTCCATAACGTATTAGCTACGATATAGTTTTCACCATAAACATCACTTCCATACAATGTATAAGAGGCAAATAATTGTATATTGAGTGCTAGAAAACCCTGAGCTATGAGAAGTGATAAAAGCCATAGTATTTTTTGGTTTTTTAAAATGAATAAAACATAAAATATAAGAAATATAAAAGAAACAAAGTAGAATAATAATGCTAGTATAAACATCACTTCTTATTACCCTATATTTTCAATTATTTGTTTCATGTGTGCTCTATGACGTTTTGATGAAAACCCCTTGTAAGTATTACTTACTCCCAAGCTCATGTTATGAAGTGATGATTAGTTTCGTACTAACGACTTAGTATGGATATTCCTTATATTCATCGTAAAAAACATGATCACCGAATAATTGTTATGCTTAGAGCATTTAAGGGAACCTTCTTTATGAATATCACCTTTTATTTGAAAGCTAAAATATATCCTTTCTCAAGAATCCTAGTTATTTTGAGCAATGGCTTTAAAATTGTTAGGAATAACTTAATTGTTCTAAAAAAGCGCGATTGGTGTGCCAAGTAAATATCATAATTCTTTAAATCAATTAATACAAACCCTCTAAGTAGATATCTGTAAACATTGTAGCCCTTCTTAATGAGCCCTTCTACATCAATTCCGCTAGGGAGTCCTGGTAGGGCTAAGACTATTGAGCCGTTATTCTTTATAAGACCTTCAATATGCATAAGCACATCAGTAGGTAAACCATGGAGAACTTCTAAGGCTATTATCGTGTCAAATTTCTCTTCAGGATTAAAGTTTTGGATATCGGCCACATGAAGCTCATCATATAGATTAAGTTTCCTTACTTTACTGATCTTTTCAGGCGATATATCCACACCAACTAAATACTCAACGTTGCCTAGGTAAAGCTTTAACATAAGAGTTGAAAAACCTATTCCACAACCAATATCAAGAACTCTGCCTAAAGAGCGCTGCAATTTCAAAAAACCTAAGATCCATGGTTCAATGCCAGGACTATGGAAGATATAAGTATATTGTTCGTCGTAAATTGGCTTCATGTGTTAAAAACCTCTAGCGGTCGCTTTTTGATTACCTCGTTGTTAAACCTTTTAAGTGTAACCTCTCTTAGCTTAGAACCAACATCAGTTAGTTGCTTCCGAGACAAGGACATGACTGTTTCATTCTATCAACCATTTCTTCAATACATCCAAGTCGAACATCAGTCTCTCCACATAGGTTCCCTTAACGATCTCAGGTATGCCGTCAACCTAGAGGCTATTGGTATGGTTCCCATAACTATAGCTTTCATGACCACGTAGGGCAAAGGTTCTTCACAAAGTGAGTAAACAATAATGACATGGTTTCTTCTATAGATGCAGGAAATTGGCATTTAAGATCAAGACTTCTCATTTTTGGATTTCACATAAAAATTTGTTTTAGTTATACCATTAGACGTCTCTATCTTTTTAAAAGATTTAAGTAAAGCTAGCGAGTCAAGGAAACTACCATATGTCTCAGCATTGTCGAATATTAAAAATCCGCCATGTTTTAATTTAGGTAGCGCTTTAAATAGACATTTCTCACGTAATATCCCATCAATTAAGATGAAATCAAAATATTCATCTGGGAATTCATTTATGCATTCAACATAGTGTTGTTCAGAAGGAGTATATCTTAGATCACAATTATGCAAATGTTCGCGATCTAACCACGATCGAACTAAATTGTACCAATAATAATTATGCTCTATGCTCACTAGCCAGTTAACTCTTCTTGCAAAAAATAACGTAGACTTACCTGAACCCCATTCAAATCCTTTCATCCACGGGCGAAGTGTTCTAAGTAGAATGGAATTTGCTTCCTGGGTTAACCATGGGATATCACCATACTTGAGGGTAGGATATTTGATATATTCTGTATGATAATGTCCTCTTATTTATTTTAGGTTTTTTAATAAAGTAAAGGACTGTAATTAGTCTTGTTCCCAGAGTTTTATAGAAAAACTCATCTAACTTTCGAAGCATTTTAAGCTATTAGGCTAGACTTATACGTTCGAATAACAGCTTGTTTAAGATGTGCATAAATAATCTTATGAATTTTCTATAACTAACTCCTTATAGATAATTTTCTTGTCTTATTAATTAAATGCTTGGCAAGGCTTTTTTTATGAGGAGGATGCATGACTATCGTGTATGGTTTTAGTGGACGAATTTCGTAATCAAATTCCTGCATAAAGGATGAAATTTCTTCAAATTCTCCATCATAGTGATTAACATCTATGGAAAAAATTGGTTGAAACTCATTTATCACTTTATTACATCCTTTTAGAACTTTTAGCTCAGCACCTTCAACATCGATTTTTATTAAATCCAACTTTGGAATTTTTATTAGTTTAGCTATAGTATCTAATTTCATGCATGGCACAGCATATCTTTTATCACTCCTCTTGAGAACCAATGAATGCATTGACGGGTATTCGGATAAGTATAAAAATTCAAAGCCATCATTATCGCTTAATGCAAGCTTAAAAGCCTTAACATTTTTCAATTTGCCCAACAAAATAACCTTATGTAAAATTTCAAAATTATGAGGTTCTGGTTCAAAACTTAACACAAATCCATTTGAGCCAACAATTTTACTCGATATCGTAGTATACCATCCTCTAAATGCACCCACATCAACTACGTAAAATCCTTCATCTGGAAATAGAGCTGTCCCTGAAAGAATCTCTCTTCCTCCTCTACTAAAAAGATTTATTATTCTTTTTTCACCACCAAGAAATATTCTTGAGATGGCATTTATTTGCATTGCAATTATATGAACTTTAAGTCTACTCGACATAAATCTATCTAAATTCATGGTGTCTTTACAAAGAACTATTCAATATTACCGATTCTATAACACGCTTCATAGCCAACCTGCATTTTCTTGAAGAGAAGAAGGAATTGTAAGCCTTTTTTGCTCCTGATGTAAGCTCTTCGAGTAAAGCCTCATTTTTAAGCAGTCTTCTAACAATGCTAGGATATTCTGTATAATTGTCTGATATAAACACATGATGTAAATGCTCTAACTTGTTATATAGTAGTTTAGCATAGCTATTTGTTAATATAGGTTTTCCATAATAAAGAGCTTCAATTAATCTATTGCTAATAGATCTGAAGAAAATAGGGAATACAACTAAACTAGCATAATCATATAATATCTTGAGAACATTATCTGAAGAGATCCAACCAACAAAAATAAGATTTTTAGGTATCTGGGAAAGCCCGAACTTTCTTCTAGCCTCGGAAGAATTACCACCAGCTATTACTATATTAACTTCTGGGCATTTTCTAGCAATAAAATAAAGTATTTTGAACTGATTTAATTCCTGTAATCTAAATGAGGGACCTTTTCTTCTCATTGTAATGATGCTAAAAATATATGGTTTCTTTTCAATTAATTCTTTTATTTCATAACTTTTCTCATAATCGTTATTACTATATAGTGCAGCATATGTTGGATAAATGAGGTGTAGCTTTTTGAATAATGGTAATTTTCTTAAAAAACTCATAGTAGCATCGTCCATGGCTACCAAGACTCGAGATTTCCAAATCTGTATTAAGGTATGGAGTATGCTGGGGTAAAAGTTTATTATTTCTAAATAATTTTTCCCATAAATAATATGATCAATTAACTTGTTCGTCCTAACATTTCCTAATCGGAATATTATTGGAATGCCCTGTGTTCTGGCTATGTAATAGGCAATATAAAATGGTATTGAGTGGGTGGTTATCACCACATCAAACTTCTCTCTGGTAATCTCATTTGGAATGAAGTTCTGTGAGCGAATCATACTTTGAAGAAGTGTTGGAGTATTTATCTGAATAAAGTTAACATTAAATCCGCCCACATCCGTATAAACTTTCCTTTCCCGTAATGGTTCATTTTTATTGCCTAGATGCATATACGTTACATCAAAGCCGAGCATCCTTAGTGAAGTGGCACAACCCAGTTCACGCCTAATCTCATTACTAACGTGAAGAATTCTCATAGTTACAAATCCTCAAAGACCTTTAAATAGGCATTAAGTATGTCATTTTCGTTATATTTTCCTCTCATTTGCTGGGCGAGGATCTTACTAATACCTATAAAGTCGTCTAAAGGCATTGATAGAATATGGCCAATCTTCTCAATAAAGAGTTGATAATCATATAGGTCAACAATATATTGTTGACCTATTGTCCCCTCTAATATTTCAAATACGCCTCCAACATTAATAGATATGGGTAATGCACCTAAGATGGTAGCTTCGTACACTATATAAGGAAATGGTTCTTCTATGATAGATGTAAACAACAATACCCATGAACGCCATAAAAGATTTAGCGTTTCATGATGTGATAGCTTAGGATATAAAAGAATTTTAGAAGAATGCTTCTTTACAACTCTTGGTTGCGTGCTCATCCCTAGCATGTAAGCCTCAAATTTATGTTTTTTTGTTAATTGAGATACTACATTTAAAGCTATGTGTAAACCTTTAACTTTACTCTTTCCTCCTGCGTATATTATAGTTGGAATCTCCGATTTGGTAGGATTTTTGGTGTTTGGCATTATCGGGGGCGGGTTTGGTATAGTATAGAATCTACTTGAAAGTTCTGGAATTTTTGACGTAATTATTTTCTCCTGCCTTTTAGATGGGCATAATATAGCATGTGCTCTCTTGATAGCCCTTATGTTTAATTTATTGAGTGTATTAAGAAAAGCAGCTCCTAATCCATAAATTACATAGTTATATTCAAATTTTCCAAGGTAATAATCTAAAACAGAAGTACCAATAAGGTCGCTAATTTTTTCGTAAGGTGCTGGAATGAACTGCGTATACTGTATTGGTTGGTAATTATGAAGATGAACAACAATTTTTTTATCAGCGATCTCCATAAGAAGAGGGTAGGCTATTCCAGGTATGTACATTATATCTGCGCTTTCCACCATTTTCTTGAATTTGCGTGTAGTCTTAAGTACTAAACAATTAGTCCATAATTGAACTTTTCTAGAAGCTCTTAAAAGAGGTTCAAAGACATATTCAACATTCTTAAGAAAACTAGGATTAGGTGTTCCAGTTAATACGGTAATCTCGAATCCTTTGGAGCTCAAGTATTCAATTATTCTATGTGTAGCTAGTTCTGCCCCTCCACCTTCAGGCCAATACTTTTCACTCACAACAAACACACGGGACATAAAGTTATTCCTTCTTTTTCTAGAACATGGAGAATGAGCCTGTAGAACTCACTTGATTTTCTAGCTCTAATAATGTAAGTATCTGTTTTATTAACAAAATTGCCTATAATTTCAGCACGTTTTCTGTATACTGATTCTAAGTCAAAGTTTTTATTGAAATAACTATAAGTTAGTAACATAAAATTGTGATTAAAGAAATAATGTTCTCTTCGATTAATTTCAAGAAATTTGCGCTTAGCCTCTTCTTTGTCCACTTCGATAACTTCCTCTTCATTCCCCAGTTCAAGAATAAATAGATATTTACACTCAAATCGCGAATAAGGATGTTTTCGTATGGTTACTGGTATAGATGGAATAATTTTTTGTTTAGATTACTTAAAAAGTTGGGTGAGTATGGAACATAAGAGAGGCAATTAAGCACTTTACTTAGTGTTATTCTTAGTTTAAAAAGATGGAACTTTTCTTAAAATATCTATACTCCGCTTGTCCATATAGCGGTAGACTAGATAGGCTTTCTCCTATAAATTCAGAATTCTCACTTATATACGTTAGGTCATCACTTAAAGGTATAAAGCCTTTAAGTAGAGATAAAAGGTATGTAGTGGTGGTTTTCCCTGTATCAGGGTAACTTGTTATAAGAAAACCTGAAGATGAGGTTATAAGCAATGATGCGCTATGTACTAAGAGCCAATCTCGCTGAATCAGTTTAATAAGAATTATAGAATTCACTAGATCATTGAATCTAACTAAGTCACGCATGGGGAGAGGTAATTTTACAACTCTATCTATAGAGGTAGACGCATACAATTTTGTTGGTTTACCCTCCAAGTTGCTTAGATATATATCACGCCCTAAAAATCTTTGCTTAAAAACAATGGTTTTTCCATCTTCAAGTAACGTAGTGTAGATTCCAACCTTTATTCCTTTTGGATCACGAAGTGCTATATTCCCAAAATATATTATAAAATCAGCTTCATTTAATGTAAATTTGTCAGTCAAAGGTTCAAATATCTTTATGTTGCTCACAATTTTTATGTCAGGAGGTATCAGAGAGTAATACCATACCATAATTCTATTCTCCTGCGCTTCGATTCCCTATTGTGGTTATTATTTCATGCAATGATCTTCTTACGCTTTTATATGATGTCTCTATTCTATATATTTTTAGTCTAGGATAATTTCTTTTAAGAATTTCATATATTTTTTCATAAAGATAATACTGGAAAAAGTTAATTTTTTCGTTTAATCGTCTTTTAATAAGAATATCTCGGTTTGCTGTGATGAAGAATATTAAGTCAGCGGTGCTTGAAAATTTTAGCAAAAATTTACCAAATATTGTCTTAAAGTACTTCGGATCATTAGTTGTTTGCATTATCCAAATTAGGCTATCTATCGGGCTTCGTTCTCCTATAACTACGAATCCAATTTTGTTTGGAATGTAATATCTCAACAATATTAAGGGAATTAGAGAAATGAATTCTATAAACTGCCATATTTTATCTCTTTTCCTTATCTTAATATCAAAATATGGATTATCCGCACCCTTCATGTTATTGAATCTTGATAAAAAGCTTGCAATTATGAGAGCAAGCGTGTGGGTGCCTCTAATCCATGATACATATACTTTGTGATTACCCTGTTTTAAGAAGTACTTCCTCAGCATTTTTGCTAATGTTGTTTTTCCAGCACCATCTGGGCCGAAAAATAATATCATCATTTTATCAGGGATCTGTAAATGTTTAGTATTCTGCTTGCCATTAGCTCAATAGAAAAGTTTTCAACCACATAGGTTCTGCTCATTTTCCCTAAGGATTTTCTGTAATCGTTATTCTTTAACAGAAATAGTGTTTTCTCAGCTAATTCTTTAACATTAAAAGGGGTAACAGAAAAACCGTTGATACCATCTTTTATTATATATGAGATACCTTTCCAACGATGTGTAACTACTGGTACTTCCATAGACATAGCTTCAATTACTGATAATCCGAAAGCTTCTTGAGCAGAAAGTGAGATAAAAACATCTGCAACAGCATAAGCCGCAAGCAAGTCCTTAGTCTCTAAAGGTCCTGTAAATATTATATTCCTTTCTAATCTTAGTTGTTCTGCTGTTTTAAGCAGTTCGGTTTTTTCACCATGATCTGGACCTACTATCAAAAGTATTACATGATCGCCTATTTCTCTAATAATTAGTTTAAGTGCATATAACAGCAGATCAATTCTCTTACGTTTTTCAATTCGTCCAGCAAAAAGCAATATAAATTTATCATTTTTAATTCTAAATTTCTCTTTGAAATTTTCTTGTTGATGTTTGGGAACATTTGACCTGCTGAATATATGGGTATCTATTCCATTGGGAACAACATATATTTTGCTACTACTAATTCCCAATGATCTTATAAAAGAAGCATCTTGAGGGTTCTGGACTATTACGGCATCAACATTTCTGCATAAGAATTTCCCTAGAGAATGAACATATAGTTTCCACAAAGGGTAATACCTCTTTAAATTTTCAGCGATCGTCACATCATGGGCTGTTAGGATTATAGGTTTTCTCTTAAAAGATTTAATTGTACTAGCTCCTTCTATAGATATATTTGAAAGAAAACCGTGAACATTGTATATGTCAGAGGCGCTATTAAGAATCACTTTAGTTAATGTTGGTGCAAGAACAAAACCAGGACCACTTAGAAAAGCTTTTACTCTAACAATCTCTATTCCATCTATTATCTCCCTCTCATATAATTCGCTATTTTCTATACCTCTAAATTTGGTTGAAGTTGTCGTGATTACAGTAACGCTATTTCCAAGCTCTATAAGCTTTCTTGATAAGTTATACACGTAAAGTTCGGAACCTCCAATGCACGGTAAAAACCTGTTAATTATATGGATCACCTTCATATAATCAACCTAATAAGTTGGCCGGGTCCTTCGTAATATAATTTGGTTTAAAACGTGATTTATTTGCTTGGGATATAAAAAGTATAGCATGAAATTAAGCATATGATGTAAGTAGTAGAGATTTTTAGCTTTCTCAAGAAGAACTTGAAAAATCTGAGCTGAAGTGAAACGGTAAGGAATTCCATTCATATTTATTTGCAATTCTTTGTCTGCAAGATCTTCTAGTGCATTTAAGCTTTCTTCTTCAATGGATAAGTTTATATTCTTGATAATAAACAATGTTATTAAAGATATGTAGGAGAGAACTTTTTCTGATCGTGTTAGCTTTGCCAGCTTTCTTAGTTTAATAAGATTTGTATTAGATAAGATCCTAATGAAAGCATAAAAATGTAGTAGAGTATACATTTGCTCAAAGACTGAATGATTTAATTGTATAAGTAATTCGTATTCCGGTGATGGAACTCTTATGTGATTATTTAAATTTACTTTGAGGTTTTCGAAGCAGTAATCTTTATCTAGATATACCAAATGGTTCAAAGAAATTTCATCATAGATATCTATATCATAGTTCATTTTTTCACGCGGAATATATGAATCTACGTGAGTATTGTACAAGGAAACAAAATGAGGTCCTTTATCGAACCATACGAAACCTTTATTCTTTAACGTTTTTATGATTTCTCTTGACAACTTGCAATGTATTAAGACATCTATGTCGGATGGCAATACTGGAAAATCATAAATAGTCTTTATGAAAACATGCTCTATACCTAGGTCTGTAAGAACCTCGCTTATGATTTTAATAGATTGTATATGTTTATTAAAGACTTCCCTTTGCTTTCTTAGTTCATTTTCTAACATAGGATAACAATTTATTATACCAGAAGCTTCTAAAGCTCTTAAGTATGTGTATCCAATTTTGTTGATCCTAGCATGTAAGTACAATTCATGAACTTTTTCTTTAGAAAGGTTTTTTATTAACTCTACATTTGTAGTGTAAATTGGCCTAGGACCTAGTATTTGTAAAAGCAGTAAAGTATCATTTATCATAGTTTTACGCTAATTCAAGTCTCTTATAGAATTAAGAGTATTATTTTTCCATGCGCGCATTAATTTAATTCTATGCGGATAACAGCGTGAAAACAAAGATAGAAATAGAAGGAATACTTTGATGGTTACTGGTAAATTTGTTTTGTAAAGTATATTTGCAAATATTTTAGTTACACTAGTTCCATGAGGTGAAGGTCTAGAAATAGAAACTTGAAAACCAGCATTTTGTAGTATTTTTTTAATCTTATATTCTTCCATATAATTAAGGGCATGTAACTCTGCTACAATGAACTTAACCTTATCTAAACTTTTTTTATCAAAACTTGGAATAATAATTTTTTCAGCACCTTCTATGTCAAGCTTTAATATATCGATATCTCCAAACATATCAACAAGATCACGTAATGTTATAGACGCAACTTTAAAGTAGGAAGATGAATAAGGCGCATCCTCACCATTTATGATGTGATGGCTAACCGAATCTTGCTCAACTTTCATTAGAACTTCTCCTCTCTCTCCATAAGGCAACTTTTAAAGGTAGGATTTATTTAGTTTATTTCGAACAATATTTAAACATAGAAGGTTATAATTAATTGGAATAGGTTCTAAACATACTATTTTCTTAGAAGATGAGGCATGCTTTAATGCGTAAAGACCAACGTGAGAACCCACATCTACTATTAGATTTCTTTGTGTTGGAATCTTTAAGCGATCATAATCTTCAAGTATTATAACATCCTTCAATGCTGTAGCTATACTATCAGAAGGAATAAATGCTTCTCGATCTAAACGGTCATCATCCTTAAATTTAACTTTAATGATAAGCTTATTATTAGTAAAAATCCTTATCAAGAAGTTTATAAGAGAAAATATTTTTAACAAGCTTTTTTGCACTTCTCTGTAAAATTGTCGGCTACCTCTTTTACTGAGGAGTGATGATGTTTTTGCGTTAGAGTAGTAATGATTTCTTTTAATAACATTAAAGATGTTATGGTCACATCATGAGTTCTAGCATAGATTAAAGTTTTCTTCGAAAGCTCATTATATTTTATTGGGTTTGTAAGAATCTCTAATATTGCTTTAGTGAGTTCTACAGAAATATTTCTACTATATGCATTAAACAGCTTTAATCCATAACCATCCCTATATAATTCAACATACTCTATAAAGGATGGCATGATAATAGGTGTTGCTGTAGGTGCGGCAATGTAGGCTATTCCGCTAGTTCCTGTAGGAAGTTTATAGGGTAAAACAATAACGTCTACGTATCTGGATACATATTCCTGGAGCTCTTTTGTGTTGAGATAACCTATATATTTTACATTCATGTAACTTTTTGTGACTTGTTTAATTAATGAAAACATTTCGTAGAATAAATACGGATGAGGCGCTCCTATTAATATTAACTCAATCTTGGAGTTCAATAATTCTCTAACCCTATTCAATGCTTCAATAAAGGCGAGAATATTCTTCCTAAAGGATATGAGCCCTATAAATGCTACTGTTATTTTATCCCTACGAACTAACTTTTTACTGTTATAATGAATATAATTAGGAACTCCATGAGGTATATAAGAAATTTTAGGACATAATGATGGTGCCGCGCTACATACTATGTTACGGTAAGTCTTAACTAATAATATTACTCTATGTGATATGTTAAATATAAGGATAGATGTTATTCGTAATCCCAAATAATAAATGTAACTGAAAGATTTACTAAAAATTGTAAATGTTTCTTTCCTGAGTTCAGGAAGAGTATGTAAAATAGTTATTATCTTATAGCGTAGTATTTTTGCAATTACTAGTATGAAAAATGTTGATAGGAAATTCAAAGCGGCTGAAGATCCGAAGATGCCATGGTAAAAACTAAGAATTAGTATATTACCTTTACTTCGCATTTGTATTAACTTTAACGGAATTAATAGGATATTATTTTCGCGCCAAACATAAAATACTTTAATATTATTCGGAAGAACAATTTCTTTGTTAGCAAATATATCTGCTCTATTGGCAAGAATATATATCTTGATCTCATATTTTATTAGTTTCTCCGCTACTATCTTAAGAACTTCATAATTGTACTCAGCTAATCGTGCTATTGATGGAGGAAAACCTCCTATGAAGATTATTCCTGGCTTGAATCTTATTTGAACAGGGAGCAGAGAGGACATAGAGTTATATAATAGTAATGTGTACTCTTTTGAACTAGGGTAAGTAAAGATATTTTGCTTCACTTAAGCTTATTCCAATTATTACCCATACATAACGTTTTATTCCAAGTATGCGTTGTAACATGTTTCCCTCAAAAGAGTTAAGGTTATGCTTTTTGATGCTTTGTTATAGTCCTAGCCAGAATATGTAGTTCTTGTCTGTGAGCCATTGTAGGAGTTGGGGGCACCATGAGAGGTAGCCTTTTTTGTAGGCTTCTATTAGTTTTTGTGCTTTTTGGAAGCCTTTTCTTAGGATTTTTAATTTTGGTGTGAGGAGTTTTTCGATGATGTTGTGGAGTTGTGTGATGAGTTCTATACTTGTTATTTTTCCTTTGTGTTTTGCGTAAAATAATGTTGCTTTGTATAGGGCTTTTTGGAGTCTTGGTAGTTTGAACCATGCTCCGTTTCTTAATCCACGTTTCATATAGTTGAAGAGTTCGAGGTATGTGAGCATGCTGGGTCTTGTTATTATGATATTAAAAGTTTATAAGTTTAACGTTTGTTTTGATGGTTTTTTATATATTTAGTTTATTATTATTTTTATTATTTTGGTTTGTTGTTTTGGTTGGTGGTGTGTTATTGTGTTTTGATTTGTATGCCTTGTTTTTTGAGTGTTGTTATTAGTTTTGTTTGTTTTATGTAGTCTGTGTATGCTTGTTCTAGTGTTTTTGAGTCTAGCCATATTTTTGATGGTGTATGTACTGTAAGTGTTTTGTTGTGTATTTTTAAGTTGTGGTATGTGTCTATAAGCCATGTGAGGTCTTCAAGTAGGCATGTGATCGCTATTGTATCTGTAGCTGGTAGTTGTGGTGTTTTTTCTTCATGTATTTGGTCTTCTATTGTTTTGAGTAGTGTGGTTATGTATTTTGTGGTTTGTGGTTGTATTAGTTCGTAGAGTATTGTGTAGTCTGTTTCTGTTGTTTGCAAAGCTATTTTTATTGCTAAAAGTAGTGCTTCTGTTTTGTTGTTGAATTTTAGTGTTTTTGTGTTGTTTTGTTGGTCTATGATTGTGATTGTGTATGGTATGTTTTGTGTTGTGAGTGTTGTTATTGTGTTGAGGAATTCTGTTGCTGTTTTGTCTTTTGTTATTGGTCCTGCTGTTTTTGTATCATA
>Ga0272445_1000519_pt1 | contig 35740 bp, 33 predicted proteins | sample YNPCB0031_FD_194404 | JGI IMG/M metagenome (GOLD analysis project Ga0272445, IMG submission 194404) | Hot spring sediment microbial communities from Yellowstone National Park, WY, United States - YNP-CB-003-1 | ecosystem: Environmental > Aquatic > Thermal springs > Hot (42-90C) > Sediment... | reverse complement strand
GATGAAGTAGAGAATCTATTCAAAGATAATTTCAAGATTATCGAGAAACATGTAATAGACACCCCCTTTAGAATACTCTTCTTCTACTTCATGCAGAAGATAAAATAGTTTAAAACCCATAATTGATGTCTAATTAATTCTAGCTGAACTTTAAAGAAAACCTAGAGAGAAACGTAAATAATTTAGAGATGACCACTATAATAGAATCACCATCAGCTCAAGAGTTTTTGGAGAGATTTTCAGATGATGAGAGAATACGTGGGTATCTCATGTTTATTATAGAAAAGCTTGTATCTCTTCTCTGATGATCTATTTACCAAAATTATGTTATTCATTTAATTGTATTTAGTACTTCTAGGATTATAGTAGCAACTATTGCTCCTATTATTGTTGCTATTAAGTTTACTGTGTGGGTATTGATGTATTTTACACCTTCTATTATTTCTGCAGTTGATCCACAGTGGGTGGATGATTCTGTATTTTTACTGCATACTCTACATCTATACTTTGCTTGGACTGTGGCCCCAAGTATGCTGTCAATAGTCATTCCAACAAGCCCTGATGAATATATTATTATTGCAGCTTCATAGAATGTGAGTCTTTTATCTATTGTAGAGCTTATAAGTGTAAGGGTAGTCATGCCTATTAATCCACCCATATACCCTAGGTAAGTTACTGCTCCAGGTGTACCTGGCTTAACCTTCTTCATGTTTATTATTAGTCTAGGCATTCTAGGGTAGAGTAAGCCTATCTCTGTTGCTAGAGTATCTGCGAATGCAGATGATAATGCTCCAAGGTATGCTGCAAAGAGTATTTTCTGTTCTGCTGATAATCCAGATGCAACTGCTGTTGCGGTAGCAGTTAATCCATTTGCAAGAACATTTCTCCAACCTCTTACTCCGTCTTCCTTATTCTCTACTTCTTTTACTCTTCTTACTCTAATCTTTGTGAAAGCTACTGAGACTAGGTAGAATGTGAGTAATGCGAGGAAGTATACTCTTCCACCGAAGACGTATATTATGTATCCGACTATAAATGATGTAACTACTCCTCCACGATCAATAAACCTAAATTTCATGGATATTAGGAAGATTATAGCTAGTATTGTTAAGGCTTCGAGATGGATGTACGGGTTGAGGTAGCTCAACTTAATTCACTTCTTCAAGTATCTTCTTAATCTTATCTACATCCTCTATCTTATATCTTATTTGAGTTTTCTTATCTAAATCTCTTATGCTGATTTCGCTTGATTCTTCTTCAGATTTACCGATTATCAGCAGGTACTTGAAATTATTCTTTACAGCGTATTCTAGTGCAGATGTTATCTTCCTCTCTAGTATATCGACTTCTAGCGGGATATTTCTACTCCTCAAGATGTTTAACACTTTTGCAACATATTTCTTATCTACGCCATGTAGGTATGCTAGAAATATTTTAGGTCTTTTAGGGGTAATCTTAATATTCTTCTTCTCCATCATGTACTGCATTATCCTCGTGATTCCTATAGCACATCCAACTGCAGGTGTTGGTTTTCCACCGAATAACTCTACAAGCTTATCGTATCTTCCACCTCCATTAAGTGAAACATCTACATCTGGTAATAATTGTTCAAATATGAAACCTGTATAGTATTCTAAACCTCTAGCCATCCCAGGCATAACATGTATTGGTGAGTCTACACCGCTTGTAATTGCTAACTCCACTATCTCAAGTAGGTTCTCGAAAGATTTTATAGCATTATCCCATGGAGAGAGTACATCCTTGATTTTTTTGAGAGCTTCTCGGTCCACTGAATCTCTCTTCCAAGTGATAAGTGGAGATTCGATAATCTCCCTGATAGATTTTATTGCTTCATCTCCCACATTTAAGCTATCCATAATATTATATGCTTCTCCAATCTTCTTCCTATCGATGTATGTTAGAATTCTATCCTGCATCTTTTCATCTACTCTATATGATTCTAGTATACTTCTAAGTATTCCTACATGGCCAACTTTAAAATACTGTTCTTCTAATCCTATCTTCTTGAATACTTGATGGCTTACTTGTAGTATCTCTGCATCTGATAATGGGTTGCTCGATCCAAAGATCTCGAATCCACCCTGCCAGAATCTACGTCTCCTACCCCATTGTGGTTCATCATACCTGTAGCAGTCGGCTATGTATCCTAATCTAATCGGTGGAGAAGCTGCTTTCAACTTAGTAGATACTAGCCTAGCTATAGATGCAGTTACTTCAGGTCTGATAACACATCTTCTACCAGCTTTATCATAGAAATCAAACATTCTCTCTCTAATCTCTTCCCCTGACTTAACTTCGAATAACTCATAATATTCTATTGTAGGTGTTTCTACTTCTAAATAGCCATACTCACTGTAAACCTGCCTGATAATATCTACTATATGCTGTTTTAACGCGTATTCATCAGGGAGGAGGTCATCCATCCCTCTAGGAGGCTCCAGCAGCATCCCTAGAAAGCTATCTAGATTAATTAATAATTCTTTGCATAGCTTTTCTAAGAAAGGTATGCATATTGTTAAGGGGTCTTACTAATACCTGTATCTTATTGAATAGCTAGGCTCCGCTTAGAATTTCCTGTATTTTAAGTAGTAGATTGATTGTATGATATTTATCCTACTGCTTAGTTCTTCTAGCTCAACCCAGTCTCCGTAGCTCATCCTCCACCCAATTGAATCCACGAACTCTTCGACTTGCTGAGCATTCTTTGCTCCAGGTATAGGTACTACAACTGGGCTGGACATTATTAACCAGTTTAAAGCAATCTGTACAGGCTTCTTTCCATATTTCTCACCCAGCTCTCTAAGCTTAACTATGAGAGGCCATATTCTTGAGAAATTATCTGGATGGAATATTGGCTCTCCAGCTCTAACATCTTCAAATCTTGGAAGATTCTCAGGAGTATATTTTCCAGTTAATGCTCCTTTAGCTATTGGGCTCCAAGCTTGTACAGTCATATTACATGCTTCAGCATACGGTATTAATTCTTCTTCAGCCCACCTCTCCAGTAGATTATATCTTATCTGTAAGACTTCAATATCTGTTGAAGCTAAACTACTTCTAAAACTTTCAACAAGCTCTACTGGGAAATCGCTTAACCCTAGATAACTTACTAAGCCCATCTTAACTAGTTTCTCCATTGCTCTAGCATACTTATATGTTGGATAGTTGTGCCAGCATGGAGGCCAGTGGGCTAAAAGTACATCAATATACTTTAAGCCAAGTATCTCTATAGATTTATTGACTGACTTATAGATATCTTCTGGGTTCAAGAATTCTCCAGGAATCTTCGTAGATACTACAACCTGGTCTCTCCTCACTCCTATTTCATTCAGTGCTTTTCCAAGAATATTCTCACTAAGCCCTCCACCGTAAACCATCGCTGTATCGAAGAAGTTTATATCAAGCTCTACAGCTTTACCGATTATTTTCTTAGCTTCCTGATACTCTGTTAAACCCCAACTCTCACTAAACTGCCAAGCTCCAAGCCCTACTCTAGAAACTTTCAAACTAGTCTTACCTAGATTTGTATACTCCATCTCTTTTCAATCCTCTCCGAACTTATAGAAGAAACTCTCATAAATATGTTTCTAAACTATGTAGTCTATAGGGATATGTTTTCTATTCAAAGGAGAGTTTATAAATTATGAGAATCTTTATGGAGATAGGCGCTTTGATTTCTCTGGAGCTAATACTACCTAAGAGAATTGAGAAAAGGTTGAGAGAGGAATGTGAGAAAACTGGGGTAAGCATTGAAGAGCTGGCTTTAGAAGCATTATACAAAGGGCTAAATGAGAAAATCGATCCATCTGATAGAACCGAAGTGTATATGGGGCTTTCAGAAAAATATCTTAGAGATGCTGAGGACCTTTTAGCTAGGGGTGACTTCATCCAAGCATGTGAAAAACTATGGGGTTCGGCGGCAGTAATGGTTAAGGCGGTAGCAGCCAGTAGAGGGATTACAATCTTGTCACAAGGTGAACTCTTCAGCTTCGTTAGAAAGATAGGTGAAGGGGAAAACGACTCAGAGCTTAGAAGACTTTTCTCAGTAGCCAGTACATTACATCAAAACTTTTACGAAAACTGGCTGCATAAAGATGTAATTAGAGAATATTCGGAAGACGTAAAACAGCTTATCACTAAGTTAAAGAAATTGATTAAATAACTATTAGAGCTTCTCGTTGTATTTCTAGATTGTTTCTTCACTAGGCATCAACAATAGCTCTATGTGTTGACGATAAATAATAGCTTCATTGTTCTAACATATCTTGATGCTTCTTCCAATTCTTCTTCACGTAACAAGTACTTAGCCAGAGCGGAGCTTCAACCATTATCATGGTCTTTTCTTAGCTGGTGCTACTTGGTCCGACTTGATCTGCTGCGGAATGAGTAGGGTTAAATAAGATGAAAACGTAGGGCGAAATGGATAGCTTATGGATGTAATTGAGAGGAAGATCAACTGTTCTAGAGAGTTTACTAGGATTTTAATTCGGAGATTGGGGGAGAGATTGTTTAGAGTAGTCTTGTTTGGGAGTGTAGCTAAGGGCTTGGGGGATGTGGATAGCGATGTAGATTTGCTTGTAATCGTTGATCATGTGACAGATGATGTTAGGAGGATTGTAGCTGAAGCAGCATTTGAAGCTAGCATTATATCGCGTGAGCCGATAGAGTATATTGTTATGAGTTTGGAGGAGTATAGGATGAGGGGTATAGGCGATGTATTCATTTACGAAGTTGAGAGTCATGGTAAAGTGCTTTACCATGACTCTAAGCCCGAGGAGGAGATGGTTAAAAAGCTGATGGAGTTGGCTGATGAATACTACAACTACTCATTGAGATGCATGCATCAATTAATGTATAGGCCTGCAGTTGATTTAGGACAGAACGCGATAGAACTGATGCTGAAAGCATTAATACTAGCAAGGGGGGAAGCGCTGCCGAGAAGCCATGGAGGTTACATTTATAGATTTGGAGAAATCTATGTAGTTCGAGGTGAAGTTGGTAGAGATATAATAACGAGACTTTATAGGGTTCTAGAGATAAGGAATAAAGCAAGATATGATCCTGAATATAGGCCTGTGGAAGCAGATGCAGATGAAGTAATTCAAACGTATAGGGAGCTTAGGGAGATAGCTTACAAAGTTATCAAGAAGGAGGAAGGGAATCAACAATAATATATGTGGAAAATTAAAAGAGAGTGGTGATGAAAACCTTCTACTTTATTATATTAAAAGAGAAAAATTTTAGATTTATTCTTGGGCTTCTGTAACTTGTTCTAGTAGTGTAGATGATCCGAAGTCTACTATTGAGATAACTGCTGATGAGAATGGCTTACCAGCCATGTAGCCTAGTTCTTTGCTTGAAGCATTAGATTTCAGATATGGTGTTCTAGAGATTCTACATGCAATCTTTATCTCCCTCTCAAGGTTTGGTGGGCAATCTCTTGATAAAATTATGAGCTTAGCTTTCTTATTTAATGCTGAGAGTTTACTCTGCCTAAACCCAAAGATTATCTTGCCTGTTCTACTTATTACTTCTAGATGCCTCTTAAGGTCTTTCAACTCTATTTCAAGCGGCTCTGTAGATGACATTGTAAAGCACCCTAGCTTAATGATAAACTAAAAGAACAATAAAAACCTACTCAAAGATAAAGCATAAAAATTCAGTGAGTAATTCCTGCACCCCTCTTGCCTTACTCAAGTAATCTAAAGGAGTATCTTCAGTATCTAGGGCCCCCATATTACATGCTTACTTAATTTTGTTTTTCTTGTCGGTTGGTATCCGGAGATTTATCTCCTGATCCATCTGCTATACCTGGATGTCTCATTAGGAGTGTTACTTGACCTGTTCCGAGGAGTATCTCTCTACCTATCAGGATACGTTCAACGTTTCCTTTCAAGGTGTCTACTTCACCTCTTACAGCTGCATCTAGAAGTGTCTGGACACTTATCTCAAAAGCTGCTCTAGCTAGTGGGCTACTCTTTAATCTAACTACTCCATGTCTGCCTACTTGTTTTACTGAGCCGTTGAGCGTCATAACATCTGCTAGAAGGAGGAGGTGTCTTATATCTACGTCTAATCCTTGTTCTTCAAGGACGTGTTTTAATTCTCTTACTATTGCTTCTCTTGCAGCTTCTATTCCTAGGACTTCAGCTATCTCATGTATATTGTTTGTCCATACTCTTCTGTAATCTACTCCTGGAAGCATCATTATATCTCTCAGGTTTGAGCCTTCTGTAAGGATAACGTATTCTCCATTCTCATACTTTAGTATAGCTTTCGTTATCTTCTTTATGCCTTTAACTCTTGAAGAGAGTATTTTCTCTTTTAACTGGTCGAGGCTCAGAGTACTTTCTTCAGATGCATATACTATTAGCTTATCTTCTCTTAATTCATAATTGTATTTCATCTGTTTTACTGCTTCCTCGATATCGTTTAATGTTACTCCATGTTCTCTCATAGCTTCTTCATCTAGTTGTAGGATTAATGCATTCTTCTTTAAATTGAATCCTACACTTGATACTATATCTTCAAAGTATGTAGATTGGATTTGTTTTACAAGCTTCTGGGCTTTAGTTTTATTCTGTGCATACTCTGGCTCGAGAGGTATCCTCATTATAGGTGTTGAGGGGGTTTTACGTGCATCAACTATCTCTATAAGCCTTGGGAGCCCTAGAAGAATACTCTGCTCTCTAACTCCTGCGAAGTGGAATGTTCTTAATGTTAGCTGTGTACTAGGTTCTCCGATTGATTGAGCTGTAACTATCCCTACAGCTTCACCGGGCTCTACCCTATTCCTAAGATACTCTCTATAAACTTCTTGGATAAACTTTTCTGCATCTTCAATGCTAAACTTCTTATCTATGATCTTCTTCTCCGCTTTCTCTAATAGTAGCTTCGGTATCTTCCTAGCATACCTTGAGATTATCTGGTCTACTTCTTCTCGGCTTAGAGGTTGCTCTTGCTTAGTCTTCAAACCGAGTCTATTTATTATTATTTCTAGGTTTACTGCTTCTCCATGATAGCTTTTAGAGGGGTCTATTCCATCTTCACCATAGAGGAACTGTACAATCTTCTTATAGTCCATCATTCTTACGGTTCCATCATACTCTACGTAGAGGGATTCTAATGCATTAACCAGCCTTCTCTGCATGTATCCACTCTGCTGTGTTCTTACAGCTGTATCCACTAGTCCATCTCTCCCTCCAGCCATGTGGAAGAAGCATTCTATCGGGTCTAATCCTTGGAGGAATGAATGGTAGACGAATCCTCTAGCTTTAGGTGAAGCATCTCCAGGCTTAAAGAATGTTAATACTCTGTCTGTAAACCCTCTCTTTATCCTCTCTCTTCTAACTGCTTGCTGACCTACTACTCCAATCATCTGGTCTATGTTTAGTAGTGAGCCTCTGGCTCCAGTTCTAGTCATTATTACTGCACTACTCTCAGGGGAAATATATTTCCTAACAACTTTACCTGCAGCATCTCTTGCTTCAGCAAGTATAGATAGGATGTTTGATTCAAATGCTTGTTCAGGTGTTTCTCCAGGTTTAATCTCTATTCTACCCTTCTCATATTCTAGCTTAAGAGCATTGAATGCTTCATCCATCTTCCTAAATATATTTTCTATCTCTCTGTATGCTTCCCCTGGGACATATAGGTCATCTATGCCGAAGCTGAAACCTCTCAAGTTCAGGTATGTATTTGCTACCTTAACAATATTGTTTATGAATTGCTTAGCAGCTTCAGAACCGTACTCCATAGCTATCCTATGGAGGATGCTATTAGCTTTCTCAACACCTATCGCGCTCTTATCTATCACACCCTTAACCAGTTTTCCATCTTCTATAACAACCTCTATATCTGGAGAGAATGATGCTTTAAATCTATGATTGAATCCTCTAGGCAGTAGGAGGCTGAAGACTTGCTTCCCACTCCATCTAGGTTCAGGTTCTTTAATCTCAGGTTCAGGCAGCTCTCCAGTATATGCTATCTGTGATAAGATGTAGGATAACTCTTTCTTAGTAAGGTATACGCCTGGTTTTGTAAGAAGGTATAAAGCTGTAATGAAGTCTCTTATAGCTCCTATAATAGGTGCACCATACCTTGGTGAGAGTATATTATTCTGTACTATGAGGAGGAGCCTTGCTTCTGTCTGTGCTTCTTCACTCTGAGGTACATGTAGGTTCATCTCATCTCCATCGAAATCTGCATTATATGGTGTACATACGCAGAGGTTTAGCCTAAACGTCTTGTATGGTAAGACTCTAACCCTGTGAGCCATTATAGACATTCTATGAAGGCTTGGCTGACGGTTGAAGAGAACTATATCCCCATCTATTAAGTGTCTTTCAACAATATAGCCTGGTTCAAGAGCGTTTGCAACTTCATCTAAGTCTTGTGCAAATTTCAGTCTTATCCTCTTACCATCGGGTCTAATAACATACCTTGCTCCAGGATACTTGTCTGGTCCATTCTTAATATACTGTCTAAGTCTTTCAATATTCCATTCTGTTACCCTTTCAGGAACTGTTAACTGCATAGCAATATCTAGTGGTACTCCAACTTCATCTATACTAATATTAGGGTCGGGGGAGATAACTGTTCTAGCAGAGAAGTCTACTCTCTTACCGCTTAGGTTTAGTCTAAATCTTCCTTCTTTCCCTTTTAGACGTTGAGCTAGCGTTTTTAATGGTCTACCACTCCTATGTGTTGCAGGTGCTACTCCCGGGACTTCATTATTCAAGTATGTTGTTACATGGTATTGGAGGAGGTCTGCAAGCTCGACTATTACTGGTGAAGGTGAGCCAGCATTAATATTCTCTTTAAGTCTTTGGGCTACTCTAAGTATATCGACTAGCTTATGGGTTAAATCATCCTCGCTTCTAAACCCTGATTCAAGAGTTATACTAGGTCTAACATATACAGGTGGGACAGGGAGTACTGTTAAAACCATCCATTCTGGTCTAGCAACCTTTGGATCTACATCTAGTAGCTCTAGGTCTTCATCAGGAATCCTCTCAAGTCTTGCTCTAACAGCATGAGGTGTAAGCCTTCTAGGTCCTTCATCAGTCATCTCTATAAATGTTGTCGGCTTCTCTAATTCAATCTTAAGTTGATGTTCATCGCAATGCGGGCAAGTAGTTGTAGACATAGCTTTCTGAAGTATCTTAAAGTAGATTTCTCTACTCGCTTTTCCAGACTTCTTCATTTCTTCTATCTTAGCTCTATAATCTCTGATATCTTCATCTGTTAACAGGATTCTACCACAGCTTCTACACGTTGCTTTCAGTAGGTTGTAGATATGTTTTACAAATCCCACATGTATTACTGGAGCTGGAAGCTCTATATGACCGAAGTGACCTGGACAGTTAAGGTAAGTGTTACCACATGTCTTACATCTTTGACCTGGCTCAAGTGTTCCAAGCCTTGGATCCATTACTCCACCAGGTACAGGCATCCCATCTTCATCATAAGTATCTGGATTCTGTATTTCTGCTACACTCATCTCTCTTATCAAATCTGGAGAAAGTATCCCAAACTTTATTGCAGAGACTGTTCCAATATACGACATTCTATATCGCCTCCTCAAATATGAGTTTAGGCATAACCCCCATGCTTATCATTTCTTCAAGTAGTAAGTAGAATGCATAAGACATTGTAACAGGCTTAACCTTAACATCCCTCCCATGTATGGGGCATACGAATCTCTCCTGCTTTAAGTCGTAGTATGCTGGGAGACCGCACTCTTGGCAGAAGTATGCCGTATACTTATCACTCTGTTCTAAGAGTCTATCGAGTAGGAGGTAGCTTGCACCATGAGCTATTAAGCAGTCTCTCTCCATTTCTCCAAACTTTAACCCTCCACCTCTGCTTCTACCTTCAGTAGGCTGTCTTGTAAGTATCTGGACTTGCCCACGTGCTCTTGCATGTATCTTATCTCTAACGAGGTGGTGGAGCCTCTGATAGTATACTACTCCTATGAAGATTTCGGCTTCAAATCTTTTACCCGTTACTCCATCATACATTACTTCCTTCCCAGTATTCTTAAAACCTAATGCTTCTAACTCTCTTCTAAGTTCTTCTAGAGGCTTACCCATGAATGGTGTCCCATCAATGAATTCTCCTTTTAATGCTGCTAATTTTCCAGCTATACTCTCTATAAGCTGACCGATCGTCATTCTACTTGGGAAAGCATGTGGGTTTATCAGCAAGTCGGGGACTATCCCGCTTTCAGTGTAAGGCATATCTTCTTGTGGGAAGACTATTCCTACTACCCCCTTCTGACCATGTCTTGAAGAGAATTTATCACCTATCTCAGCAAAGCAGAGTGTTCTAACTTTAGCTTTAATAAGCTTATTTCCCTCTTCTGTTCTCGTTAAAAATATGTTTTCGACTACTCCTGCCTCCGATGGTCTAACAGTCTCTGAAGCATCACGCCAAACCATTTCTCTTGCAGGAGCTCTCTGGTATTCTTCCATAAATCTTGGAGGGCTCTTTACACCTATTATTACTGTTCCTCCAGTAACTTCAGATTCTATATGTGCTAATCCATCATCATCCAAGACTCTATAAGCCTGCTCGCCCCTATATCCTCTAACAGATGCATCAGGTATCTCTATTCTATCCTTCTGCCCTCCAATATAGGTTCTTGCTTCAACTTCGTATGTTCTATAGCTTAGTGATAACCCTAGCCCCCTCTCGATAGATGACTTGTTTAATACTACTGCGTCTTCCATGTTGTATCCCTGCCCAGTCAAGACTGCTACAACCATATTCTGACCGATCGGTCTCTCATTCAATCCTAGTAATTCTATAGCTTTAGTGGTTACGAGAGGTTTCTGAGGATATACCATTATGTGCATTCTAGAATCTACTCTAAGTTCATAGTTCGTAGCGAATATTCCTAGAGCCTGCTTACCCATAGCTCCTTGATATACGTTTCTCGGAGATTGGTTATGCTCTGCATATGGTATAGTTGCTGCAACTACACCGAACATTGCGTATGGGCATATCTCTAGATGTGTATGTTCAGGAGTGAGTGCTTCAGGGGTTAAAGCTACGTATGAATTCTCTTCTTCTTCAGCATCTATTAACTCTATTTTCCCCTGAATTACTAAATCTCTAAATCTTAGAGTTTTATTCTTTAATCCCTCTATATCAGTCTTTGTAAGTAGTGGTTTACCATTCTCTACAACTATTAATGGTCTCATAACTCTTCCTTCATCTGTGTTTATCCAGACTTCTTGTACATGATCGTAGCTATAGAGTGCAAAGCTAACCTCACTACTTACCTCATTCCTTCTTCTAAGCTCTCTAAGAGTCTTAACAAGTTCTTTCCCATTTATATGGAAGCCTACCAATAGCCCATCAACGAATACTTTCGTTGGATAAACCCTCCTCCTAGACAACATCTCAGTGAATGGGAGCACCCCTGAAGAGTAGAGCTTCTCTAGGAGCTCCCTCTTCTTAGCTTGATGGCTTATAGTAGCACTTAATGCAAGGTTCTTAACTAACCCACAGTTTGATCCTTCAGGCGTTTCTGCTGGGCAGATCCTTCCAAAGTGTGTTCCATGTAGGTCTCTAGCTTCGAAATGAGGCTGGCTTCTACTTAATGGAGACTGAACTCTTCTAAGATGGCTTAGAGTGGCGAGATAGTTTGTTCTATTCAGTAGCTGTGTTACTCCTACTCTCCCTCCAGGCCAGTTACCTGTTGCAAAAGCATGCTTTACGAAGTCTGTTACTATTCCAGGTCTAATGAATGTTGATACACTTACGGGGTAACGAGATGAGGTTATCCTCTCAAGCTGGTATCTTATATCTCTTAGAAGCTTCATGAAAGCCATTCTATAAAGCTCCATTAGGAGTGGTCCAGCTAGCTTTATCCTCTTATTTGCGTAATGGTCTCTATCACTTGTCTTCCTAATCTTTAGGCTTGTCTCTAATAGCTTGCCGATCATCTCGCAGAGGAAGATTGCTTTCTGGTATCTAGCAGCTTTAGATGTACCGATATGTGGTAGGAAGACAGTATCTATTAATTGTTCAGCTCTCTGTACACGGTATTCTTCAGCATATCCAAAAGCTATCCTATTCCCAATATATCTTAATGCTTCTGCCTCACTATCTACTCCTTCAGCTTCCTGGAATGATGGAGCTAGGAGTTCTTGTACTTCTCTTAAACTTGAAACCATATTAACTATATCTCTATCATTTACCATTCCTAGAGCTCTAAGCATTATTATAGCAGGTATACCCTTGTAGATTCTTGAGAAGAATACTTTCAATGGTCCACCAGGCTTGTAAGTTACCTCAACCCTTGATTGTCTACCATGTATTGTTGATAAGACTATAGCGCTAAGCTGTCCACCTTCTGCTTCTTTCTCTGTTACAAGTATCCTGTTAGGTGCGAGATCTTCTATAGCAACTATTACTCTTTCTGAACCATTTATGATGAAGTATCCTCCAGGGTCTTTTGGGTCTTCACCTATTTCTATCAATTCTTCATCAGTCATCTTTGATAGCGGGCATATATCTGACTTTAACATTACGGGCAGTATCCCTACTTCTATCTTTTCACTTGAGATTGGTTTACCATCTAGGTATAAGCTTACTCTAACATAGAGGGGTGCAGCATAGGTCAAGTTTCTTAACCTACACTCCATTGGCTTAACATTTTCTACTACTGTTCCATCCATCTCTACTAGTCTAGGAGCTCCAACTTCAGGATTACTTAGCTTAAGGGTTAGGGTACCATATTTTGTTTTAACTTCAAGGTCTCCGAGAGATTGGATTAGCTCTCTCAATCCTTCTCTTACGAAGTAGTTGTATGACTTCATATGGTGTTCTACTAATCTTTCTTCTTCAATGAATGCCCTCATTACTTCCCATAAATCTTCTTTAGTTAATTCAATCTGCCTAGACATATTCAGTAAACCCCCCAGTAACTTTCAAAATAACCATTTTTTCCAATATATTGACACTCATAATCTCCAAGTCTTCAATAGGGAGTTGACTTCCCTAGCTTTAAGGTTTACGCTATTACATGGCCAAGCTTAAACATAAAGATGCTCTCTGGATACATATTTCCAATATTCATGATGTAGAAATGGAAAAGCTGAGCGATCCAGTAACCTTAACCCTTGTAGAAGTATCTTAAAATAGGATCTACATAACGCTTAGTGTTTACTGCTACTTCACTCTCACCTTAGCTATTAGGATATTCAATATCATGATAAACCCTATTAGCGGTAGGAAATACTGTGCAACAATTGCACCCCAAATCTTTATGATAACTCCGATCAGCCATGTAGAGATGAAAGAACCTATTGTTCCGAAAGTAAACAGTATTCCCGTATATGCTCCTCCAGCATTCGGGTTTAAAGCAGTTATCCAAGCAATTAGAGTTGGATATAAAGGTGCAAAGAAGAATCCTGAGACTGCCCAGAAAGCCATCTTTAGATGAATAGAGATTGGAAGAGCTGCTAAACTAATAGAGAACACTCCAGCTGTACTTGATGATAATAGAGACTTCAAATACCCAAGCCTATCTGTAAATAGTGCCCAAACAATCCTCCCAACCCCCATTAAACCCCAGAATAACCCTACTGTCAGCCCTCCCTCCATTAATGATGCACCCATATCGTACAGGATTGATGGAAGCCAAGATGAAAGTCCAAGTTCAACAGCTATAATAGATATTGCTATGGAAGTTATTGGAAGCATTATAAGGAATCTTCGAAGAGTAACCTGAACATTATCTTCTAATCTTCTCGTAGGATTTTTTCCTTCAAGATTCCTCGAAGATACATACATGGAGACTGCAAGTGGGAACAGTAATGGTAAGAATACTAGATATGCGAGACGCCAACTTCCAGTAGATAATATGATGAAAGCTATGAGAGGTGGTCCAAACCCTGAACCGATATTCCATGCAATATGAAGTAGGTTAACAGCCATGCCCCTCTTCTCTATATAGAGGTCTGAAACCATAGCGTTTGAAGCAGCCTCAAAGATACCTCCACCTATCCCTATCAGTAGAAGTGATAAACCTAGAAGGTAAAATGATGGAGACATGCTCACCATTAATGAGCTGACCCCCATCATGGTAAGAGAAATAGAAGATATCAACCCTCGGCCAACCTTATCGGAGATCCATCCTCCTATGAATGCTAACATACCACCTAGAGAATAGAGAGCTACCACGGCTCCAGCTATATCCGGGGTTAAGCTGAATTCTCTAGAGATGTTTGGAAGGGTAGGACCGATAGTTGTTGCTATAGCTGCATATAAGCAATAGCAGGAAAAAATCATTATCCATAACATTCTCCGTGAAACCATAAGATGCATTTAATGATTCAAGGTTAATCTTATTTAAATCTTATTTTAATGTAATGGAGCACTCTAAAATATGTATATGATGTAGGGTAGCAGACTACAGGTTCCTCAAGCAGGTAGACCTATTGCAAGCAGAGAGTCTATCAGCCACTGTGGTTTAACTGGAAACCAGACTATGAACCATGCTACTTGTACTGTGGTCATGAAGAATAGTATAGTCTTTGAGAATTTATCTTCTCCGAGTATGTATGGTAGCCCTATAGATATTATTGGTACTGTTGAGTAGAAGTAGAATGGGTAGACCCATCTATGGAGTATGTATGCTAGAGGGAAGAAGACTAGATAGGTTAGAGAGATCCATGAGAGTACTAGTACTTCATTATCTGGAAAGACTTTGTTTCTTAGTGAGAGGATAGATGAATATATTGAGAATGCGAATACAAGCCATGTCATCCACCATAGAGGTGTCTGCATACCGTAATACGCTATGGGATGGTATTCTTTACCATTAACGGTTACCGTTACAACGAAGTATGCTTCACGGGGGAAGGGCATAATCGGGTTAGCCCAAGTAATAGGCATGTGGACTGTATCTCCTTCTTTAAATGTTAAGATAGAGTGGTAATTTAGTATATAGTCTAGATGCTCAAAAGGTGTAGAGTAAGCTTTTAAAGAATAATCGTAGACGGCTAACCCAGCTAACAATATTACTAGAGAGATTATAAGCGTCTTCTCAATTATTCTTAATGTCTCTCTAATGGAATCTGTAAATCTCTCCTGTAGGTAGGACATCTTTAAGAAATAGTATAGTAGTAGAGCAGCAAATATGAATAAGCTTGAGATCTTGCATAGTAATGCTAAGCCAGCTGCAACTCCTGAATAGGTGTATCTACCTTTAAGGAAAAATAATGCTGATAATAGGCTGAACATCATAGCAGGAGCATCTAGTATCGCCATTGAGCTAATATTAAATGAAGTAACATCAAAAGCAAAGAGTATTGCTGAACATAGAGCTAAAACATTATTCCTTAATACTATCTCTGCAAGTTTACCTAGCAAGTATACTGATACTGCTCCAGACAACGTTATGAAGATCCTCCATCCTACAGGGTTATCTCCAAACAATAGTATCCCGAGTATGATTAATGCTTTAGAAAGGGGTGGATGCTCATTATTCACTGCCATGCCCATAAGCATCTTACGAGCAGCTGGAACATAGTGGGCTTCATCAAAGATTAATGCACAGTCTGTTGATAAAGGTGGATTAATACATTCAGAAGGTGGAAGCTTAGGCCAAGGCTCACCTATTATCAACAACTTCAACGTAAGAATTATAATAGACAAGATCACTAATTGTATGTCAAGCTTCCCTAGATACTTTCTTAGAAAAACTACAGACATAAAATCTTCACTAACTTTTGCATAAATCTAGAATATTTACATTATCTCATTATAGCTCTAAATCTTTACCAAAGGCTTAACCAATTCTTTAAAGGTGATCTTCCTGCCAGAAGCTTTAAGATATGTATCAGCCAATATGTATAGTAGTGCTGTGGCTCTTATTAATGCAAGATTTTGAGGTAGTGTTCCAGGCATTAGAGGGTCCTTCTCCATAAACCATGTAAGTATTATCCCTACATTAGCCGTTTCAAGAATATAGAAGGCTGGCTGAAACCTACCAATTAATGTTAAGAAGGGGAGAATGAATATGACCATTTGAGGTGTAAAAACATAGTTTGTTAAAAGGAAGACTGATAGAAGCATGAAAGACTTCTCATAGAGGTTACCGACATTACTTAGGTATATTTTCAGTAACCCATAAGCCATGAGGAGTGCACTGAATAGCTTAGCAGTATCCCATGAATCCCTTGAGGGAAATAGGTAGACAAACCAAGCATTCTCAAGCCCCCACTCAGCATGGTAAAAGTATGTATCTTTAAAGAAGCTTGGATTGATTATCTGTAACCCAATATTAACAACTAGGATAGGCATGAGAAAGTGGCATAGGTAAGCTAGCCTACTTCTCCAATCCTTTAAGTAGGCCAGTAGTATTGGTAGAAGAATAATATTAATTAATTTTATGAGAGCAGCGGCAGAGAATAGTAATGCTGAGAAATTGTACCTACTTTTCTCAAAAAACATTAATGATAAAATTAGGAATGCAGTGAAGACTACATCGAAGTTATAGTTTAAGTAAACAATTGTAGAAGGTGCGAAGATGAGGAAAATGAAGATAAATATTGATGGAATATTCTTCTCATCCATTATCTTGAAGACTGTTAAAACGAGGAGTAGATAAGATGAGTAGAGTATGATGGAGAAAGCATTATAGTATGGAACCATTTCTCCTCGACCGATGATAGATGAGATGTATGTTATCAAGCCTGCTAATGGGGGGTACTCGAACCCTTCTTGTATATACGGTATCTTTACATTTCTTACTAGAGGTCTATACCAGAAAGAGATTATGTCTGAATAGATGTTTCCATTGATCTTTGGGTGATGAATTAGATATGATATGATGAATGATAATGTAGATGCTACGATAACTATCTTCTTCATTAATGTCTTCTTCATAACCTATTAAGCCTCTTACTTACATATGGTCCTTCACGAGTGTATCCTCTCCTGTAATAGTATTCTCTTACACCTATCCCGCTTATTACAACTATCTTCTTTAAATCAAGCTCTGTAGAAGCTATCTCTTCTGCTTTAGCTAGAAGTCTCGACCCGTAACCTCTATGCTGCCATGAATCTTCTCTTCTATGCTTAACTGGAGACATCTTACCATATACGTGGAGCTCTCTGACTATCGCTGCGTCTTCCAGTTCTCTTCTCAGTATCCTTGATGGTAGTCTAAGCCTAATGAACCCGATTAAAGCATCTGCAACAGCTTCCTCATATGAGATGAAGTACTCAATCCCTTGAGATGCTTCATATCTTAGAATGCTTAATCTTATATTTTCTTCATCTACCTCTACTTTCTCTCTGATCCTCCTACCAGCTTCCCTACATCTAATACATCTACATCTTAAACCAAGATTCTTTAAGTATTGTTCAACTCTTTCTCTCAAGTTTCCTATCTTGTTTCCATCTACAGTCATGTATAGTGGTATTTCTCTCTGGACACGTTGTATCCTAACGTATGGTGGTGTCTCAAGAAACCATTCAGCTAGAAGCTTTACAAGAACATCATCAGGATATGGTTGATATCCTCCCTTCTTCCATAATTCATGTAAGCCTGTATTGGGAAGTACTAATGTTGGATAAATCTTGATAAGGTCTGGTCTAAACCTGCTATCTCTCCAGATCATACGGTATATTTCTAGGTCTTTCTCGTAGCTTGACCCTGGAAGATTAGGCATCAAGTGGTATCCTACTTTGAATCCCAGGTCTTTAAGGATCTGTGTAGCTTCTACAACATCTTCTACTGTGTGTCCCCTGTTAACCAGCTTGTAAATCTCATCGTCAAGTGTCTGAACGCCCAGCTCTACTCTAGTTACACCTAGCTCAAGTAGTTTCTCTGCTTGTTTAAGCTTTGCCCAGTCAGGTCTCGTCTCAACAGTAATCCCTGAGATTCTTATAGATGCTTTCTCAGCTTTCTCCACTGCTTCCATAAAACTTCTAGAATCGGATTTATTCAATGCATCTAGACATCTCTTGATAAACCATCCCCGGAACCCCTGTGGCATTGCATTAAAGGTTCCACCTATGAATATTAATTCAACCTTATCTACTCTATGCCCAAGCTTCTCTAGTTTACTAACTTGATTCAAGACTTGAAGGTATGGGTCGTACCCTACTCTTGAAGCATTCTCTACTGATTCTTCTCTACCTGTATAGCTTCTAGGACTACTCTCTCCTCCTGGGCAGTAGATGCATCTACCATGAGGGCATTCATATATTGGTGCAACAACCGTTATTACTGTTACCCCAGAAATTATTCTAGCAGGCTTCTTCGCAAGCTTCCTCTTAACATCTTCTAGTATTTCTGGTGGAGCGTTCTCAAGAATATCAATATTTGATGGAACTTTAATTAGTTTATACTCTTGAGACATCTTAAGCTTTATCTTTTCAATATCCTCCCTGCTAACTTCTTTCCTGCATGCTATCTCTAAAGCTATCCTTCTACAAGCTTCACGATATAAGTCGATGACAGCTGTCTGCATCATCCACACTGCTCACAGTAATCTTAGATTTACTCCTATATTAGAATCATTTTCATTATGGCTGGAATACGCTGATTTTGAATGTTTAAAGATGCTTACTTATTCTTCCTCATCATAATCTCCTCGATTAGTGCTGGAATTACTTCTCTATAGTCTGCAACCACCCCATAATCTGCATTTTCAAAGATTGGTGCTTCAGGGTCATTATTTATTGCTACGACTATCCCAGCTTCTCTTATACCAAAGAGGTGTTGTGCTGCTCCTGAGATCCCTACAGCTATGTATAGTGATGCTTTAACAGATTTCCCAGTCTGACCTACCTGCTTCTCATGTGGTATCCATCCAGCATCAACAGCTTTTCTAGACCCTGCAACTACTCCTCCAAGTAGCTCAGCCAGCTTCTCAAGTAGCTTGAACCCATCAGGTGAACCCAGCCCCCTTCCCCCTGAAACTATTATCTCAGCTTTCTCTATTGGGATTTCTTCAATCTTGACTTCCTCAGTTGAGATTAGCTTGATTCTTGGTTTAGGGATCTCTATTCTCTCTTCTATGATTTCTCCTTTCCTAGATGTATCTTTTTGCGGGAGCTTGAAGACGTTCGGTCTCACTGTTGATAGTTGTGGTCTCCTCTCAGGTGCTCTGATGTGTGCTAGTAGGGTTGCACCGAAGGGTGGTCTAATCATTATCAAGTCTCTAGTATTGACATCTACATCAAAGTCTGTACAGTCTGCGGTTATCCCTGCTCTTAGAGTATTAGCAACATAGGGTATCATTTCACGTCCTCTAAGTGTTCCAGCTGCTAGAAGGATCTCAGGCTTATATTTTCTAATCAATGCTACGAGAGTCTCAGCATAAACTTCAGGAGTGTATGTTGATAATCTAGGATCGTCTACATAGATTACCTTCTCTGCTCCATAGTATATTGGCTCATTAACGAGGTGTTTTATATTGTATCCAAGCATTACCCCTACTAGGTCTGTCTTAATCTTATCAGCTATCCTCCTACCTGGATTTAGGAGTTGGAGGGATGCTTCATTAACTTCCCCCTCGAAAGCTTCTATGAATATCCATACTCCACGCCATTCATCCTTGTTGACCAGCTCCCACTCTGGGCAGATCGATGACCCGCTCATGCTATCTTCACTCCTTCTTCTATAAGTTTATCTATAAGCCACTTTGCAGCTGCTCTAACATCTTGACCATCGAATTTCTGCTTCTTTCTTGGGATTGATGGTGTTGCTATTGATTTCTCAACCCTCGTTGGTGAACCCCTGAGACCGATACATTCCCTCATTAATCCAAGTTCATTATTCGTCCACACTTCTATGCAGTTCTCCATCTTAGCTCTAAGCTTATAGGGTAGCTTAACAGGTCTAGGCTCATTACTCTTCATAGCTACGACTAGTAAGCAGGGGGTTGGAAGCTCGTATACCTCTATCCTCCTCTCAAGCCTTCTCTTAACTCTAACTACTCCATCAATATATTCAACGTCTGTAACATAGTAGATGTATGGTATCTTGAGCCATGAAGCTGTCTGTGCACCTATGTGACCTGTTGAGCTATCTATTGTTTCTTGACCGAAGAGTAGTATATCGTATGGTTTTAGTCTCTCTATTGCTCTAGATAGAGTATATGATGTAGCTAGTGTATCAGCTCCAGCGAATACCCTATCACTTATCAATACAGCTTTATCAACACCCATCCCAATAATGAATTCTAGCCCAGCTTTAGCAGACATGGGAGCCATTGAGATGGCTGTAACAGTACCTCCATACTTCTCCTTTAATTGTAGAGCTACTTCAACAGCGTTCAAGTCATGTGGATTAATTATACTAGGTATACCTTCTCTAATCAATGTCCCTGTTCTAGGATCTATATTTACTATCTGAGTATTGGGGACCCATTTAACAGCAACTATAATCTTTAAACCCATATCTTCCCCAAATCTATAGAAAATGAGAAAACATAAACATTAAGATAAAGATACTAAACATTGCAGAGTAACTCTAAACAAAAACAACCAACACGTCTCTATAATAGGGATATATGAAGCTAAACCTGCATCATAGATTGGTCACATAAAGATGATAAATATGAAGGTCTATGTTTCAGCTCAATTTATCGAAGAAGTGTTGAATGCATGCTTTACTCTAATAGGGTTCAATCCTTAGCATCCTCACTACTACTTATAGTAGGTATAGCTCAACCTTCTCTAATCTCCCCATCTTAGGGTCTATTCTAAACCTCATCTTCTCAAGTATCGTTACTCCCAACAATGCATCAATGCCTGGTGGAAGTTTAAGGTCGCTCTATACCTCGATATCACCGTACTTAACACTAGGTATAGACTTCAAGTATGAGAGGGCTAGGAGGCTGCCAGATGGTAGAATTGCTAGTGTTAAGTACGGTGAGTGTATCACCTGGATTGAGCATAACGTTATCTTTAGACTTTAGCCTTATTACTTGACCATCAGCTCTTATTACAAGGTTACACCGTAGATGTATGTTATGGTTTATTTCTAGGATGCGTTATCTGTACTCTAGGGCTGATGGTTTGGGAGTCGATATTGTAGGCGTTATTGCTTCTTCACCTCTAGAGAGCTACCAGAAGTATTCTTCAGGCTTCAGTATTAGAGGTCTATTCTACAGGATACTTAAGGTGTCTGATGCTGTTTTAGCGTACAGGATACATGAATCCCGTGGTCTTGCACCATTCTCTGCTTCACCTCTTATAAGGCTTGAAGATGGGATATACTACTTCAGGTATGCATCATTTGATAGTAGGATAACTAGAGCACTACTAGAATATTTCAAGAAGAATGATGAGGTAAAGTTGTTTGATACTAGGTTCCATGTTAGCGAGGTAACATTCAAGACCATAAACTTGAAGAAGCTTCTACAAGAATCAAACTCCTACGATAAGTATGAGGTAGAGTTTATCAGTCCAACATGCTTTAGGAGACCATGCCCATACATACCACTCCATACTCTAGGATTCATCTCCAAGATGCTTAGAGTAATCGGCAGACCCAAATCAACATATAGATACTATCCTCTACCAGACCCAGTCCTAATGCTTAGAAACATATGCAGGCTTTGGAGAGAGTACGGCGGGGTCACGATAAAGTCTAGGAAGTATACTAGGTGGCTTGAAGAAGGAGGTGTCGCTCTCTCAGGCGTAGAAAACATTAGAACAGTAAAACTACTACATAGGAGGGGAAAAGCATTCATTGTGGGATTCATCGGTAAAGCACGCCTCAGCCTCCCACATGATACATACAGTGAAGAGTATGCAAGAGTAACGAATGCACTACTAAGACTTGGAGAAGAAGTACAGGTTGGAGTCAACAGAACAGCAGGATTCGGATTATACAAAATCACCAAACAGAAGTAACATGCCATCAGGAGAGAAGAAGCTCCAGCAAATATAATAGTTGAACAATCTAGAGAAGGTGGAGGCTTACAACCTAAAACCGCATATACTATATTATAATTTTTTATTTTAGAGTATTTATCTTAGTCCTAGGTTTTGTCAATCAGGGTAATACTCTTCCTTGAGTTTTTGTTGTTATGTGTAGTTTTCTTATTATTGCTATTATTGATACGTAGCCTTCTATTGACTTGATCCTCCCTCCGTTTACATCAGCTTTCAGCTAGTGTAAGTTAACGGGATTACTCATAATCCATCTATTGTTAAGAATTATATTCTGTCTGAGCTGGCTCATGTGAATGGTAATGTATGGGGAATGGGGAAGTCTGCTCTTTCCATTTTAAATTGGACCAGAACACTCACTGGAGGCGATCGATGTGTTCGAGGTTTTAGCTAAGCGGAGAGTGTTGAAAGCTTTGAAAAAGCTTGATGAGGGAAGGAGAAGGCAGTTTAGAGAGGTTTTTCTCTTACTTAAGAGGAATCCTATTACTTTTAAAGAGCTGGATGTAGTGAAGCTCAGAGGCTATGAGAACATGTACTGGATAAGAGTGGGTGATTATAGAATAGTCTATGAGGTGCTCTGGGCTGAGCGAAGATAATCATCCACTATATTGGCCCAAGGGAGGCTTATATCGGAGAAGAGGCTAAACCGGATGGTAGCTTGCTCAAACATTTATAAGTTATCTTCCAATTATAAGCCGTAGATGGGTGAGCTTTTAGAGATTCTTAACCAGATAAGGGAGGAGCTTAAAGAGCTTAGGCTACTCTACAAAGAGCTGGCTGAGAAGCTGATACCTGTTGAAGAGCCGAAGCCGGATGAGCGTAATGCTGTAGAAGGAGAGGATAAGCTAGCAAGCGAGGACGAGCTCTTCCAAGCACTAGAAGAATAAAAACAGTTCTCTTTCTTCCATTCAGGGATAGCTGTTTTATTACCTAGTTTTGGATTTCATCCTCTGTCATATTAGTTCATTGTTTCTTTAGGTTTCTCAATGTTAGGGCCTCCATTATCTTCGATATACATCTGGAGATAAGTACAATATACATTGTTTTAGAATCTTCTACTACCCCTCAGTTGGGTGTGGTAAGCTATCCTTAAGGATTAGCAGCTTATTTAGAGTGGTGCTTGTTTTCTTCTACGCTCATGGAACATTGTTGAGGTCGCGAGCATGGGGTCATCAGATAATGGTTGAGTGTCAAAGGTATAATGCTGAGGGCAAAACATTATTTCGGAGCATGATAAGTAAATTCAGCAACATTTATTAAGTTGACATAGTCGAAAGATTTCTCAATATTGTTTATAGGCATTCCTGATTATGTTTTGATTTGACAAATTCTCCTCCTCTTCTGAGTCTACTGGAGTTTCATTCAACAAAAGTTTAATGTTGTACCGTATATTCTAGATTTAGCTAAGGTTTTAATGGTTTTTACAATGGCTTTCTGAGTAAAGCACAAACCATGATACAGTTTATTTAATAGCGAGACAGCAAATATCTAAGGTAACTCGCCCTTCTCCTTAATTCTTCTCTTATGTACTCGAGTTCAGCTATTCGTCTATCTATACGAGCAATCTCCGCTCTATCAAGATCTGTAAAGAAGAACTTACCGAATAGAGAGGCCCTACGTTTCTTTAGATCCATTATTCTACTCCAACAGGAATGCTGACCCCCTCTTTTACATTATAGTGCATACAAAGAAAAAGAGCCCCGTAACTCTATAGGGTAAGAATCTTGAGTGAATATCAAAGTGCGGCGGTCATGTTTCGGGATCGAGAAATAGAGTCTTCTGATTAAAAGATAAAGCATCCCAGAATATGGGTCAAAAATGGAATAGATAATAAGATAATAATAGGGAACTAAGGCTAATTAATGTTCTGTCCACGCTGCCTTTAAAAACAAGAACATGGATTATAATTGCGAGATTTTCAAAATTTATATCAAGGCTTTGACACTATAAATTCATGACAGGTATTCTTAAGCAGCTTTTTAATGTTGATAAGCCAGTGATAGCGATGGTTCATTTGCGTCCACTACCGGGCTCACCTCACTATAATGTCAGCGATACAATCGAGGATCTTGTCAAGGCTGCACTCAAAGATGCTGAAGCTTTGGAAAATGGGGGTGTTGATGGTATATTAGTATCGAATGAAAGTGATATACCATATCTTTTCAGGGTTGGTCCGGAAACCGTTGCATCCATGACCTATATTGCTTCAAGGGTAAAAGAGGGAGTCAGCATTCCTGTTGGAGTAGATGTTCTCTGGGGTGATGCTCGAGCCACATTGGCAATAGCAAAGGTGATAGGATCAAAATTTATCAGAACATTAATTTCCGGAGTTCACGCAAGCGACCTAGGACTGATAAATACTGAAGGGGCAAAAGTGATGAGATATAGGAAATTCATCGGGGCTGATGATGTAAGGATATTCATATACCTTAACCCCGAGTTTGCATCATCACTCTCGCCACGGCCGCTCAGTATAATCGCGAAAACTTTGAGATGGTTAAGAATGGCCGATGCATACTGCGTTTCTGGCCCGATGCCAGGCATGCCGCCCGACATAGAAGAAATAAAGAGGATAAAGGATGAGGTGCCAGATGTACCGGTCATTGCCAATACAGGCATAAATAAGGAAAATGTTGCAAAATACTTAGAGTACGTTGATGGTGTTATCATTGGAACATCGCTTAAAGTTGGCAACATAACATTAAACCCCGTTGATGAGGAAAAAGTAAAAGAGTTCATGAAAGTAGTTAAATCCGTTAGAGGTTAAGTCTGGAAAAGAGGAGTGTTCTATCGAGTGAAACCCCTTAATTCTTTTACATTAATAATCTTAGCATCCAATCTCCTTCCTAAAGCCTCAATTTCATGTCTTGCTGATTTAAATGGTGAGAAGACGGTTGCGAGTCTTGATATGTCATAATGAAGTTTTACATTAAGTTTATCACCATGCTTCTTAAAGCTTATGGAAAGAACTTTAACGATCTTATGCCATCTATATGTCCCTAGAACGGTCCATAGGAAATCCCCTCCCTTTAAAACGATAAGCTCGGGTGTTTCATCCATAATTTCATATTCTTGCGACAGAAAGAACTCTTTACAGATTTTTCTTACATCCTCTAGGAGCCTTTCTGTCTCTAAAGTCACTATTAACTCCCTGCCCAAGTAATGCCCCCTTTCTCTTTACATGCTCGTCTGCTTTTATTAATTTTTCCCTAGTACCTCTTTCAAAAGACCGGCTAATTCCTCAGAATTTTTTGCAAATTTAATTCTTAGTAAGATTTTTTCATCTTCAAAAGATGAAGCCAGTTTTTGAAGTGTTTGAATTTGTGAATGTGGCTCATTTAGTGCCAACAAGAATATCGTGTCAACATCTATCTCCTTTCTATCCACCATATGCTGAAACTTAACAGGCTTGGCTAGTTTTGCGACAACTATTACTGGTTTCCTTACATATTTTGCATCAGCATGAGGAATTGCGACATTTACATCTTCCTTCAATTCCAATCCCGTTGGAAATTCTCTCTCCCGCTCTATGATAGCGGTGGATAACTCTTGATCAGCATACTTCTTCTTAATCAAAATTTCAGCTAGCTGTTGAAGCACCTCGATTTTATCATCACCTCTAACCAATTCAGCCGCAATTACTTCCATCTCCATTGATGGTTACTCCCCTCTGACCAATTTCAATTCTTTACCAATGCTAGAAAGAAATTCTATTAAGAGTCTTTCCGCCTCACATATATCTTTGATCGCAACGGTTTCTATGGGGCTGTGCGTATATCTACATGGTATACCTATATCTATTGCAGGTATACCTTCCTTCAATATCGGAAGGTAGGAGGCTTCCGAAAGACCTCCAAAGAATGTTGATAGCTGATAAGGTATACTTTTTTCCTCAGCTATCTTCACCATCAGCTCTAGGAGTTTTGGATGAGGGATAAGTCCGCCGAGGGTTCCTCTTCCATGAAATGAAAATCTCTGCATAACAACTCCTCCCCCTAATTTCACATCCGCTCCCACACCCTTTAGATCCGGTGTATCAGTAGCCGGAGCAATATCGAGACAGATGGCAAAGTCTGGTGAAATTCTATAAGCAGCGGGAAGAATTCCTCTGATATTAAATTCCTCAAGAACTGATGCAACAAAGTATACTGTTGCTTTGGGTCTTCTTTGAGATAATGCTTCTAAGACCTCCAATAATACTAATAGGGGTGCTCTATTATCCAGCGTCTTACTTGTGACGTATTTCCCATTCAAGATTCTCATATTCGGCTTGAAAACTACGGGATCACCTACTCTTATTCCCAGATTTATAACTTCTTCTTTGCTTTCAGCTCCCACATCGATGTACATATCTCTGATATCCTCTAATTCCTTCTGATATGCTGCTAGGTGATGGGCCTTAATCCCGATAACGCCCTCAATTATTCCTTTTTGAGTTAGGATTTGAACCTCTCTCGCAAGGAGCGCTCTAGGTTCAGCACCTCCCAACCTTTCAAATCTTAAGAATCCATTCTCTTCTATTCTTCTTATAACAAGTCCTATCTCATCCATGTGGGATGAAATCATTATTTTAGGAGAACTCTCACTTGTCCCTCTAAGTAATCCAATTACATTACCGATATTATCAACTTCCACTTGATCAGCATACTTTGTCATATAATTTCTTATGAAGGAAATCATTTTATCTTCATGGCCAGAGGGCGCTGATATTTCAACCAACTTCCTCAAAAGATCTATATTAACCATAATTTCTCGTATTTACAGCATCTTTCACGGAATATATAGCTTTTGTAACACACTTAATGAAATTGTTAATGAATGCATTCTTATGGCTCCTCTTCCCCTTCATAAGTAGAATTTCGGCTTTATGCCCGACTCTTTCACCATCGATGTTAACATTTCCCTCTTCCTAAAGTTGATAATGTTTTGAGGAGAAACTCGGCAATGGTTTTATTTTGAAAATAAAGATGTAGAAAAATTTAAATATTTTGTTATTCGTCTATTATGGTGCGATAGAGTATGGCTCCTGAAATTATAGAAGCATTAAAAGCCTTTCAGCAGTTACTAGGTGCTCTTGGACAACAAATTTGGCTGCCGATATTCCTATTTATCATCGCTGTAATATTTCGGGCAAAACTCGGTCGAGCATTTAGGGCAGCGATTATAATAGGTGTCGGGTGGATAGGATTCCAGCTAGTTTTAGGACTATTCTTTAACGTTATGGTGCCGATAGCTAATGCTATGGTAGAGCGAACGGGTGCGCACTTCGCGGCAGTAGATGTCGGATGGCCGGTCATGGCTGCGATAGCCTATGGAACGCTCGTTGGTGTTCTCGTAATTCCCGTGGGAATTATAGTAAATCTGATCCTGCTAGCTCTAGGCTTGACTAAAACATTTGACATAGATATTTGGAACTTCTGGCACTGGGCATTCGTTGGCGGAACAATTATGACATGGACTGGTGATCTGGTATTCTCTCTACTCGCTGCAATCTCCTATGAGGTATTTTGTTTAAAGGTTGCGGACTGGACTGTTAAGCCTTTGTGGGAGACGTTCCCAGGCTACAAAGGTTACTCTATTCCTCAGGGAGGTGGATGGGCGTCAACTGTTCCTTATCTTGCAATTCTAAAACCCATACTAGATAGGACTAAACTTCCCAAAGCGGACCCCGAAACCGTCAGAGGCAAAATAGGTGTCCTCGGCGAGCCTGTTATAATGGGGCTAATAATTGGAGCAATAATAGCAATAGCCGCGGCCGCCGACCCGATAAAAATAGCACAGGTGGCCATCTCATCGGCTGCAGTAATGCTATTGCTGCCTAGGATGATAGGGATATTGATGGAGGGATTAACCGCTATAGCTGATAGTGTTAGCGAATACTTTATTCAGAGATTCAAGGGTAAAAGGGAACTGTATATCGGGATGGACGCAGCTATAGCAATCGGTCACCCCACCACGGTTGCGGTAGGCCTGTTGCTGATACCTATAACGCTTCTACTCGCGATAGTTCTTCCGGGTGTAATGGTGTTACCATATGCTGATTTAGCAGCTACACCTTTCTTCGTGGTAGCTGCGATTCCATTCTTCCTTGGAGACTTCATCAAATCGCTAATCGCAGGAATAGTGATAATGGCGATTTTCCTCTATCTAGGCAGTTGGTGGTCACCAATATTCACTCAAACGGCCATTAGCATCGGTGCTATAGAGGCAGGTAAAGGTGCGATAGGATGTATATGGCTTCAGCCCTACATACCAGTTGCTGTTGGAGCCTTCTCAGCGCCACCAGGAGTCAATTACCTGATACTGATACTGCTAATAATGGTCGTCCTATTTGTCGACAGAATAAGGCTGCTGAGAGAGTGGTTTGCTAGGGTCTATAAATGGTAAAATTTTAAACTCCCCTTTTATTTATTCATTTAGTGGGAGTAGTATGAGAAAAAACATACTAATAGCATGTGGAACGGCCATCGCAACTGCGACAATAGTAGCTGGCAAGCTCAAAGAACTTTTACAGAAATATAACATACAGGCCAATATAATTCAATGCCGATTCACCGAAATTGATTACTATGTAAAAACCTTGGGAAAAGTAGACCTGATAATTACCACCGCGGGCTTTCCGGAAAGAAAAGACATTCCGGTCTTAAACGGTGTTCCATTTCTAAGCGGAATCGGCAAGGAAGAATTGGAGAAGAAAATAATCGAAGTACTACAATCGAGTTAAGTAGATGCATTTTTTATAATCATTTTTACTTTTTCAATGTTTTCTCGTATACTTCCGGCAAATATGCTCCTACCCATAATCAGGACATTTGCCCCGGCTTTCACTATCCTTTCGATAATATCAAGCTTTATTCCACCGTCAACTGCAATATCTACGTTACGATCTTGCACGATTTCTGAAATTTTCATAATTCTATCAAAAGTCTCGGAGAGAAAATCGGAATCATCCCAACTGAAGAATGCTGAGTCATTATTTGATAATAAGAGAATCTGGTCAACATAATTTAACAATGGCCGAACTTGATCAAATGGTGTGCTCGGAAGAAGCGCCACACCCGACCTAACATGCGCTGCTTTTATTCTTCTCAATATTCTAAGCGGAAAGGTGCATGTCTCAAGCTGAACCGAGATCAAATCCGGTCCAATTTTTATAAATTGTTCCACAAATTTCTCAGGTCTCCTTACCGCAAGATGTACTTCAATGGGTAGGTCCGTAATCCTCTTTAAAGCCTCAATAATGTGATGTCCAAGCCCTATGTAGTCGAAGAAATGTCCATCCATAGTATCAACATGTATTGAATCAACATGCGTATCCTCAAGCTCCTTGACGACTTCTCTTAAACTAGTTAGATCTCCCGCTATTATAGAAGCAGATATCTTTACTCTGCGCACATGAAAAATCTTTTTATATTCTTATAAATTCTTTTCGCAAAAGGTTGAAAACCTAAAAATGGGTAAGTTATTTAAAAGGGTTATTTGGAGGTGAAATAGTATGGATAATGCTGAGACGACCTTGACCCTCATGAATAAGAGCGGGCTTCATGCTCGCCCTGCCTCCATCTTCGTTCAAACGGCCAAAAAGTTTAAATCGAAAATTATAGTTAGAAAGGGGGATAAGGAAGCAGATGCTAAGAGCATATTGTCTGTCTTAGCCCTTGGAGCCGAGTGCGGTGACTCAATAACAATAATAACTCAAGGCGAGGATGCAAAAGATGCATTAGCCGCATTAATTGATTTGGTGAAAAAGAGATTTGGTGAAGAAGAATAACTATCTCTCTCCCACTTTATTGAGATATTTTTCGACTATTTCCTCTTCAGGGCTAACCAGTACAATTCCCTTAGATCCATCAACTATGACTAGGTCTCCATCTTTTACGACTTGTAATAGGCCGTTCACACCAACAACTGCTGGAATTCTCATCGCTCTCGCAATTATAGCTGCATGAGAAGTTATGCCTCCCTTTTCGGTAATTATTCCTATAACTTTCTGGCGCTGCATTTTAACAGTCTCAGATGGATAGAGTTCTGATGTAGCCACTATTCTGGGTTCTCTCAATTCGAGTTCCACTATCTTGATGTCTGCTAAATTGTTTAAGACCCTATTTACAAGATCTTTTATATCGTCTGCCCTCGCTCTGAAGTACTCATTATCCATGCTCTCAAACATTTCAATAATGCTCTCCGATACCATTTTGACAGCTTTTTCAGCTGAAATAGTCTTCTCTTCAATATAATTGACAACCTTGTCCACGAATTCTTTATCTTCCAAGATCATTAAATGTGCATCAAAAATAGCAGCCTCCTTCTCACCTACGATCTTTACCACCTCTTCTCGAAGCTTTAAAATCTGCTCCTTGGTTTTTTCTAATGCCTTGAAAAGCCTCGATATCTCCTCACTTGGACTCACATGCCTATCCTGAGCTACAATAACATCTAGCCTCCTTTTGTAAATAACAACTTTACCAATCGCCACACCTGGAGATGCTGGCAGTCCTTTAAGCTCAATCATTTTTCTCGCCTAAAGGATTTCTCAGCAATCTTGTGTAAAAATTTTATCTTTCTTAAGAAAAACTTATGAGGTGGGGACTTAGATTTTCCGCCGATAATAAATGGAAAATTCAATTTCATCGTTTTTAGTTTTAAATTACTTAAACATATTCAAGAATGTTGATATAGAATCCTTAGAGGTGCTTGGATTGCCGGACTCCGAGCTTCAATCAGCTATTAATGAGCTTATAAAGAAAGGTTTTGCGAGAAAAATAAATGATACTATCACTATAAGTGAGCTTGGAGAACGTGAAATTGAAAACTGCCGGAGAATATTGCTGGAGAATTGTGATAGAAAGGATGAATTCTTGGAGTACTGCCGTATGTTTGAGGAAATAAATAAGGATTTTAAGAATTTAATTACGCGTTGGCAGATCAAGGAGATTGATGGAGAACTTATCCCGAATGATCATTCTGACCCAGAGTATGATATGGCTATATTGGAAGGTCTTGCCGAGATTCACGAAAAAACGATAAAGCTACTTGATAAGATGTCGGAAATTTTTCCATTTCTTAAGGGATATATTTCTCGATTTGAAAAAGCTTTTTCATTATTGATGAGCGGTAACTTAGGGTATATGGCTGATCCTGACAAGCAGTCATATCACACAATATGGTTTGAACTTCATGAAACATTGTTAAAAATGTCGGGAATGAGGAGAATTGAGTGAGGTGGAGGTGAATAGATGCAGGATAAGCCTGTTGTTTTGCTATTTGAAGAGGCGATAGGATTTTCGAAGCTCGAGTTGGGAAGTAAGGGATATGGCTTGGTTGAAATGGTCAAGCTGGGATTACCTGTTCCACCAGGATTAATAATCCCCACTTATGTTTGTAGGAAATATTACTCAACAGGCTTCCTTCCAGCAGAATTGCTAACCAGCCTGCTCGAGAAGCTTGATATTGTGGGCGAAAAGTTGGGTAGAAAGTTTGGGTATCTTGAGAAACCGCTTCTCGTCTCAGTGCGATCTGGAGCTCCGGTCTCGATGCCCGGGATGATGGACACAATCCTTAACTTAGGAATAAACGACGAAATTGCAAGCGCCTTAGCAAGTGAGACAGGCAATAAGCAGTTTGCATATGAGACTTACCTTCGCTTTATCAAGAATTTTAGCAAAATAGTCTTCAAAATCCCCGACGATGAACTAGATAGCCTGTTGAAAATATCTCTTAAGAATTTTAATTCAGAAAATTTTTCCGATCTTTTAATGGAAGACCAAGAAAAGGTGCTTAGGGATTTAGTGGAGTTGATCAGAGAGAAGGCTGGTGTACCTTTTCCGAAAGATCCTTTGGACCAGCTTAAAATGGCGGTTGAAGCAGTCTTCAAATCTTGGAATAACCCTAGGGCAAAAACTTATAGAAGGATTTACAATATCCCAGATGATCTCGGCACGGCTGTGATAATTCAAGCAATGGTCTTTGGAAATCTTAAACCTAAGTCAGGCACTGGCGTCTGTTTTACACGCGATCCTTCAACGGGCGAGAAGGTTCTATATGGCGAATATCTCATGAACGCCCAGGGTGAGGATATAGTATCGGGTGAGAAGAACCCAAAGCCTATCGAGGAGTTGAAGAAAGAGCTCCCTGAAATATATGAGCAGTTAAAAAGATTCGCAGAGATTCTAGAAAGGCATTTTAAAGACATGCAAGATATAGAGTTCACAATACAGGAAGGTAAGCTTTACATACTTCAGACAAGGTCCGGTAAGAGAACAATAAAGGCTGCTGTAAAGATAGCAGTTGATATGGTTAAAGAAGGTTTGATAACTGAGAAGGAGGCCCTCGAAAGAGTCGAACTAGAAAAGCTCGTTTATTTACTTAAGCCAAGTGTTAATACAAAAGTTGACGTTAAACCCTTAACAAAAGGTTTAAATGCCTCGCCGGGGGCAGCTATGGGAAAAGTAGTTTTCACAGTCAGTGATGCAATTATATATTCTCGTAAGGGTGAGCCCGTAATTCTGGTTAGACCTGAAACCAAGCCGGAGGATATTCAGGGGATCGCGGCAGCAGTGGGAGTCTTAACAAGCAGGGGAGGCATGACTAGTCATGCAGCAGTCGTTGCAAGGGCGTTAGGAAAACCTGCTGTTACCGGGGCTGAGGAGATCCAGATAGACCTAGATCATGAACTGTTTAGAGTAAGAGATATTGTTGTGAAAAAACTTGATATGATAACTATAGACGGAAACACTGGTAACGTCTATATTGGAAGCGTCCCACTTGTAAATCCAGAGCCCATCCCCGAGCTGAAAGAGCTATTAGAATGGGCTAGAAAGTATGGTAAGAGCGTTAAGATCACTTAACCAGCGTGATCTTTTTGAAGAAAAAGACTATACATATACTGGTTGAGGAGACCTCACAAGAAGTATCCATCATCGTAGCGGTGGCGGATATAGATGATAGATGGGCTCTACTGAGGAAAGCTGCTTCAATATTAGTGAAAAAGAGATATGTCTCCCCCACATATCTCGAGGCTCTAATCGAGAGAGAAAAACGATATCCAACTGGGCTCAGAATAAATGATGCTTTATCCGTGGCCCTTCCACATACTCATGTAATGTATACCATTAAGCCTGTAGTTTTCGTGATTCTTCTTAAGAATCCTGTAAAGTTTAATTGCATGGGCTTACCCAATGAATCACTTTACGTTAATGCGCTAATGATAGTAGCTTTAAAGGATTTAGATCGTTCAGCAAAAATTCTTAGGAAAATTGGAGATTTATTAGCGAAGAGTAGTTTTTCTGAGGCTGTACAAGAAGGACGGGCAGAGCTTATTTTAAAATTTTTTGAAAAGCCAATGCTTTGACTCTATATCTATTTGAGCGGTAAAACTATTTCTTTCTAAGGATTTCTGAAATTTCATTTAGAAGTGGCTCCATTCCCACTCCTGAGATAAGGCATATACCATTGAAGACGGGTACATCTTTGGGTATGGTAAGATGAGATGGTAGACCTATTAATGTCACTATTATGTCAGGTTTCCAGCTTTTAAGCAGGATGCTTAAATCCGCCACCATACATGTCCTCGCCTCAACCTTAAATCTCCTCTTACCAAGTTCCTCAACAATTCTATCGGCTGCTATTTTTGATGTCCATCCTCCGGTTCCGACTCCTGTGACAACGAGTATCCTATAAACTCTCACAGCGAGAATAGTAGAGCAGATGCTAATAAACTTTTTATATTTGTCTCTTCTATCATTTTTAGGGCTAGCTTCTTCATTTTTAATATTTTATTTGTCGTAATCGGGGTACCGCTTTCCTCTACTATCTTTACTACGTTCCAACCTCAGTTTTACCACCCCCACTCCTCCATTAAGAATACTCCGCCCACCACCAGCATTTTGATTATTAAACAGCCAGAATTGATCTGGGGTCACAATCTTAAGCGTAGAAAAGAGTTTAGGGATACCTTGATTACTAATGTGGAATATACGGATTCCTTGCTTTTCAGCCCTAATCAACGAACTCGTCTCAAAACTATTTAATCTTCTCTTTCTCTGTTTTCTTTACGAGTTTCGTGAGCTTAATGATTATGAGTGGGAGGTTATCAAGAGTCTGCTTCTTCCTAGGTCTTGAACGGCATACTATATGTTCTTACCATTGGTTGTAGATAGATGGTATACCTCTAAAGTATGGAGCATATAAGACTGCTTGGAGAAGACTTAAACACTGTCAGGATGAAGGAATATGAGATAGAATATTCAAAGCGTTAGCATCTATTAGAGGTTGTGAGATTGCTGTTGTAGATAGCTCAACTGTTGAAGCTAAGAGGGGGGAGCTTGTAGGATATGATGGCTTCAAGCATAAGAAGGGGACTAAGATACATGTATGCGTAGACAGGGACTCCATGCCCCTAAGAATAGTTATAGGGCCCGCAGACTATTCGCGAGACCACTACCATGTATGAGACCAAGGGGGTGACGGTGACCGCCACGACGACGATAATTAGCGTGGCCACATTCCCAATCACCTATTGTAAGATTGGAGAGGAATGTGAGGAAGGAGGCATAGTGATAATAGTTCACAGCATAGAAAGGAGGAAATTGCTAGGAATCTTTAAGCCGGGAGAGGGAAATGATTTCTTAGTCCTAGACATAACAATCAAGAATCAGCTGAAAACCACCGAATACTCTTATTCTCAGCTTTCCATGACCGTAAAGGATGAAAATGGAAAGATTTACCCCTCCTCACCGGCAATTGCCGTGGTCAGCGGCGCCCTCCCTGGAGGAGGAACACTACAACCCGGAGAAAGTGTAAGAGGATATGTCTGCTTCGAGGTACCTGTAACATCCCAAATCTTCGTCTTCCGCTATAGCGATTTAACACGAGTAATAACCATAGCGTTGCAGTAAGAAGAGAGAAATCCGAATGAACTCCTTACTCAACCTCTTCTTTGTAATGCTATTCAGCGGTAATAACAATCATAATTGTAGCATAATATTCTCCTTAACGACCTAAGAAAAAAGCAGGCTAATAATATTTATCCGGCCTATACGCTGCGATCACATGCATGATCCTGAATTTTTCATGATAAATTGCTAACTTTTCTCATCCTCAATTAATGGTCTTAGAAAGTCGGGATACTATTCTTTCATGTTCCACGAATAGTCTTTCCGGTAATATCCCGCCAACCTCAATGATAATCTGAAAAAGCCAGAGAAGTGAACAGCTCCTCTTTGGCCCTTTTATTTTAAGAGATTTGAGGCTTCATCCTTATCTTCTATGCTCCTATGTTTATCGTCTATCCTACTCCATCCTTGAATCCTTTAACACTTCTCGGCGGAGCGTTCTCACTCCGCTAATCCAGTCCCCCAAAATTCTCAGAGTCTATGTTTACGGAGTGAGCTTGATTCTTACCCTAGGGGTGATATGGTTAAAATGGATGTTTAAACATATTGAATATTAAGGTAGAATGGCTTGGGTATAATTAGGGAGATTTTATTGGTTAAGGGTGAGAAGAAGGAAGGTAAGCTTAGCGTCTTGTTTGATAGTGGTTCAGCAAGATCACTTATCAGAAGTAGTGTTGCAGAAGAATTCGCTACGCCAAGGGATTTGCCAGCTCCGATAGAGGTTACAGTTGCTGATGGGCATAAAGTAATCTGTAAACTCTATTGCAACCTAATAGTTGAGATTGAGGGAAAGAGAATAGTTATTCAGCCTCTCCTAGTCGATGATCTGCCAGTTCCTTTAATCTTTGGAGCATTAGAAATGGAAGCCTACATGATTAAACTGGATCTAACTAAAG
>Ga0272445_1000518_pt1 | contig 35756 bp, 36 predicted proteins | sample YNPCB0031_FD_194404 | JGI IMG/M metagenome (GOLD analysis project Ga0272445, IMG submission 194404) | Hot spring sediment microbial communities from Yellowstone National Park, WY, United States - YNP-CB-003-1 | ecosystem: Environmental > Aquatic > Thermal springs > Hot (42-90C) > Sediment... | reverse complement strand
TATCTATTGAATAGAGGCTATAGCGTAAAATCCTCCATACAGATCGTAACTGCTAGGTATCAGCTTAATAAGCTACAGTATGCAGTACTGTACAGATGTATACATCCAGATTCTGAAGCCTACAGTATTAGAAGAAAGATTGTTGATGTGAAGGATGTTGAGGAGGCATACCTACTCATAGATGGATATAACGTGTTGATAACTGTAGATTCCGGAGTTATGGGGGAGCCTGTATTTATAGGTGATGATATGCTGCTTAGAGATATTAGGAAGTCCTATAGGAAGTTTAAGTATGATCATGAATCCCACAGTAAGCTTATAGATTTAATTCTGAAATATGTCGTGAAGCTTAAGCCTAAATATGTATCCATAATTCTAGATGAGCAAATAAGCTATAGTGGAGAGTTAGCTTCAGCTTTTAGAGCTAAAATTAAGGAATATAATATTCTTGGAGATGCTTATACCGCTAAGAAAACAGATACCCTACTGTCGGGGGCTGTAGGGGATGCTGTAGTAGCATCCAGCGACATAGTGGTTGTTAGAAAAGCCTCCAGAATATTTGATTTAGCAAGATACATTATTGAGAAGGAGAAGCCGGAATCAATAATGGATATAGTTAATCAATGTCTTAAGCATACCACTAACCCCATCTAAGCTTACTGAAAGCTGTCCTACGTTAACCTACATTGAATAATAAATATTAATATGGGGGAAGTTAAATTACATATAACTATAATAATTCCCTACATCTTTATTTCCATATTGTTTCTAAGCTTCCGTATTAGAAGTATCTAGAAGCCTAAGGGCTCCCCAACTATGATTACATGTATATCTGCGAATGTTGGCTTATCCTCAATTATTGTTATTACGCTACATGCCTTTACTGGATATTTACATCCTTGGCATAGACCTGTTGTAGCGCATGGCGTCTTTAATCCTAGACGCTTACATGTTGTTGGTGTAGCAATATTTCTAATTCTCCATAGAGCTTCATCAATGTCCTTAACGATCTTATTTATCCCCAAGACTATTATTGTTTTTCTAGGTCCGAAAATCATTGCTGCAACCCTATTTCCGCCATGATCAACATTAACCAAAACCCCATCAAGAGTTAAAGCATTAGTACTACATAGGAAAACATCTGAAACTACTTCCTGCCTCCTAATTTGGAAGCTTTCCTCCCTTGATATGTTTTCAATCCAGTGATGAACCACCTTATTTCCCCTCTTCACTAAAGCTTCTAAAACCCCAATTTCACGAATAGTTACTGAGCCACCTACACCAACAGTAGCATCAGGCGGAATTAGGTCTAAAACCATTTTTAAAGCTTCATCCCTAGACTTGGCGAAGTACGCTTTAAAACCATTACCCTCCAGAGCTTTAATAACTCTATCAATAACCTGTAAGCTATGCCATTTCCTAATATCCTCAAAGTTAAAGCTCTGCCATCCTCTAATATTTTCAAGCATAAAGAAGGAGAGAAATACAGTATATAAATATTTCTACGAAACATCGACGAGAAGCCTAAGCCCTACAAAGTATATTAACCTAGGTTCTGAGCCGCATATTCTTTGATAGAGTTATGTAGATCTCGGAATTATCCCAACCCTCAAATACAATACTTCACCGCTAGACTAAAGCCTCATCAGTGATGTTGTCTACATTCTGAACCTGCTCAAATGCTTCTCTTTACATGCTGTCTAGCCCCACCCCTACTACCATAAGCTTTACCTAGAAGTTAATCAGCAAGCTTAAGTTTACAAAGCCGAATTCCGGTCCGAAAATTTAATAAGAGTGTAGAGGTTTTAGATAGAGGCGTGCTGAGGTTGTGGAAGTGAGGATTGCTGTTGTAGGATCTGGGGCTATGGGAAGTCTTTTCGGAGCCTTTCTTGCAGAGTCGGGTAATGATGTGGTGTTGGTTGATGTATGGAGGGAGCATATAGATGCTATTAATAGATTTGGGCTTAAAGTATCTGGTGTAAGTGGGGAGCGTATAGTAAGGGTTAAGGCAACAACCAATCATTCCGAGGTTGGCTTAGTGGATTTAGTTATTCTCTTCGTTAAGAGTTATGATACTGAGCAGGCGATTAGAGATTCTTTAACGATGATTTCTGATGAAACCATCGTTCTTACTTGTCAGAATGGTGTTGGTAACGTGGAGAGAATTGGTGAAGTAATTGGTATAAGTCATGTGATCTGTGGAGCTACTATGCAGGGCGCTACATTAATTAGGCCCGGCGAAATCTTTCATGCTGGAAGCGGAATAACATATATTGGGGAATTAGACGGCTCAGTAAGTGAGCGTATTAAAAAAATTGAGGCGATTTTTAATAATGCCGGGATACGGACAGAAATCAGTAGGAACATATATGGAATGATTTGGAGTAAGCTTCTTATAAATGCAGGTATAAATCCGTTCGGTGCTTTAACCCGGTTAAGGAACGGTGAATTGCTTGAAGTACCTGGTATGCTTGAATTGATGACTCAAGCCGTCAATGAAGGGGTTGAAGTTGCTAAGGCATTAGGAATTAAGCTGGAGATCAGGGATCCTGTGGAGGCATTGATTAATACATGTAAAGCAACAGCTAAAAACAAGAATTCCATGCTTCAAGATATTGAGAGGGGGAGGAGGACAGAGATAGATGTCATAAACGGCGCAATCGTAAAATATGGAAGGAAGGTTGGAGTAAAAACGCCTGTTAATGAGCTACTAACAACGTTAATTAGGGGGCTTGAAAAATCAATTAGTGTGGGATAAGGTAGGTGGTGGGGATGGAGAAGGTAACAATACCTGAATTGAAAGAAATGAAGAGGGAGGGGAGGAAAATAACGATGGTGACAGCGTATGATTATCCAACAGCTATCCTAGCTGATCAAGCAGGTGTTGACATAATTCTCGTAGGGGATTCTGTAGGAATGGTTATGCTTGGATATTCAAGTACTCTACCTGTAACTATGAGTGAAATGATTCATCACGCTAAAGCAGTAGTTAGGGGTGTTAAAAGAGCTATAGTTATCGGCGATATGCCGTTTATGTCTTATAATGCAAGCATTAAAGAAGCTGTTAAAAACGCGGGGAAATTTTTGAAGGTAGGCTGTGACGCAGTTAAGGTAGAGGGGGGAGCGGAGATTGCGGAAACAATTAGAGCTATTGTAGATGCCGGCATTCCGGTAATGGGACATATCGGATTAACCCCTCAGAGATTTGCATTACTTGGAGGATATAAGCTACAGGGGAGGGATGCTGCTTCAGCGAGGAAAATTATAGAGGATGCGAAAGCCTTGGAGAAGGCTGGAGCGTTTTCAGTACTGCTTGAGCTTACAACAGTGGAGGTAGCTAAAATCATCACTGAGGAGTTAACAATTCCAACAATAGGTATAGGTGCAGGTCCATACTGCGATGGGCAAGTTCTCGTAGTAACAGATATACTAGGTCTAACTATGTGGACACCTACACCTAAATTCGCTAAGCAATACGTTAATTTGAGCCAAATCATATTGAACGCGTTAAAGAACTATGTAAACGACGTTCGAGAGCTAAAATTCCCAACGGAGGAGCATAGCTACCACATGGAGAAGGGGGAGTTTGAAAAACTGGTTTCCTCAGGAATACGTTAAGTACGTCATGCAGAGCGAGAAATTAAGACTTACTCTCAATTCTGAAACTTGTAAATTCATCCTACAGTAGAATAGGAAGATTTAACATGATTCTTAGTCCATGAGGCATAAAACACTACTTAAAAGTTACGGTAAAAAAGTTTAAAATTTTAGTAGTGGTGGTAAGACTATTGATAGATACCAGATACATATGGCGGTATATATTACTGAGATTATTAATCCCAGTATTAACCAGTACCATTTAGGCTTCAGGAATGGACATATGTATTTCGGCATTTTATAGTAGTTCATGTAAAGCATGGCGAAGTGCATTATTGGGAAAGATAGGAAGTTAAGTACACCACCCCAAATTATTAGAGGACCCGGTGCAGCTAGCAGTATGCTGATGGATGTCCATACGAAGAAGATGCATACAAACAGGTAGTACCACCATCTATAGGATTTCCTTCTAGTTGTTGGGAATGTTGTATGAAGGAAATCAGTATATAATCTTGGAACAAAGTCAAGTATTACTGCATAGGTATCCACCATTAGAAAGGCACAGACAAATAGGAAGACGGTGTATCCAGGCGGCCAAAACTCGCCTAGGAAGCGGCCTTGCTCAACTACGAGTCTATATCCTGAGGGATATATTCCTTTAGGGTGGAGGATGGCGTAGGCTAGGAAAGCCATCAGTATGGTTGTGAATAGATTTATAACTACACCCCACGTATTATTTACGTAAACCGTTTTAAGCCAGCCGTGGTAACGCTTCTTATTTTCTTCACTGCATTCAGGAGCTAAGCCTACAACCCCAATCGGTTCAGGCTTTCCTGTTATTGGGCTTGTTACTCGTCCAATAAGTTTAGCCATTCCTGTTCCAGCTTCCCGAATCCAGTTTGGATAGGTTAGTTGCCAGAAGCCTCCAAGACCCAAATATGCAAGTGATGTCAGTAGTACATCGTAATCTTTTGGATCAAAATTAGCAGGCCATGCCTGATACGTTACTAGGGCTTGAGCGAAAGTAGGCCAAACCCCCCAAAGATGTGGGTGAAAAGCAACAACAATGACTCCGCCAACTCCAATTATCATACAAACAAGCAGGAAGCGTTCAAGAAATTTATAGATGACCGGCGATAGGACTAGTGCTAGGAAGAATATGATCATGGTTACGTAAGACCAAAACAGTGTTTGACCTCTTGCATCCCAGCCTACTGGGAAATTAGTTATAGCTGCAAGCGCTGTTCCCCCCGCTGAAGCATATCCTCCCCACCAGAGCAACGTTATAACAGCCATTATGAAGTAGATGATGCTGAACATCCGACTTATTCTTCTAAATGCAGCCCATGTCGGTTCTCCAGTTACTAGCGAATACCTAGCAAGCTCAGTATTAATCCACCACTGCATTAATCCAAAAGGTATCATGTAGCAAACGAAGGCAAGGCCGTATTTAGCTGCTAGATATGGCCACCAAATCACCTCACCACTGCCGAGATTAAACGAGGCTAAAATGACGCCGGGACCAAGCAATGCTAGTGGGGATGGAACAATTGGGAACACAGCTCTCTTCAACTTATCCATAGTGCCAAGCTCAACCTCCCCTAAACTTTTCTCCTGCATTATGATACCCTTACTTTATGTAAGTTCATACATATAAATTTTACTAATAGCTTCATCGTCTTGTAAACTTAAGCTTTACTTAGAAGTAATCAGCAGGCTTAAGTTTACAAAGCCAGCTTCATGGGCCTGACAACTTGGAAGTTAAGTATAGTGTATGCTGCTGCATGTAGCTAACAGCTTAACCATCATAAACCTCACAATACCCCATATTTACTTCTAAGTTGTCACATCCAACTTCATCGCCCTATAAACTTAAGTATGTTTCATCATGAGTAAGGAAGCCTAACAAGCTTAGTTTACAGAACAAGTGTAATAGCGATTAAGCTAGAAACAAGGTAATAGATAAATGAGGTATGCTTTAAATCTATTAGGAGGTAAGGTCACGATAGCTGAAAATGTGTAACTTATACTTATCTTCAAGATCTCTTTTTGCTGAGTGGATAAGCGAGTCTTCAGTTACAAGAGAGTCTTCAAGATTTACTGCGGTAGCAATAATTACGCAGTCGATATAATCGTTGATGAAGCTACGTAGCTCGTGAGCTACCTCAATTACGCCACGCCGCGTAAAGGATATAACTTCGAAGCTTTTCTTTAAGGTATTGATAGCCCTAACAACTTTACTTGGAGGAAGCCTGAGTTTTGCAGCTTTTGCCTGTATTTCAAACAAGGATATAGAGCTTAACCTAATATCTTTAAGTTTAAGCTGTATACGTCCAGACACTATAGCTGAAAAACAGGTCTTCCCTAATTCTTATCCCAAGGAGTGGAAGTAAGTATGTTGTATCGAGAATCAACGTTCTTCAAACCTCCTACTAAGCTTCCTCCGGAAATTTTCAAATTCCTCCTGACTGATCTCTAAAGTCTTCTCGGAGGAGAGGAGGTGAAGAAGCTCTTCGTAGCGTTTCCCTCTTAATATCTCGTTTAAAACCTTGGAGAGAGCTCTCGCTGTCCCGTAACGCTTAATACTTTCCCGTACTAGCATTTCGTAAACGTCTTCTTCAAGAATTATGGTTGTACGTCTAGGCATACATATGTTTAGAAATCCAGAAATTTAAATCTTGTGTTAAATTTCAGGACATATCCTCCTCATACATATATTAGAGTAGGTGGAGAATTGGTTGGTATGTTATAATTGCATGTCAGAAATTAATGTTGTTTAATACTTTATTTATGCTTGTTTTACTTTCTCCTTTGATTCACCAACTTCACAGCATAAAACCAGGCCGCCTATTAAGGGCTTTGCAAATCTTGAAAGTTAAAATTCTGCTTACGCGCGCTGATAGAGATTGTTAAAATGTTTAAGTTTATGGAGTTAACCATCACGTTAATTGGGCTGCTTTAATGTAAGGTTTATATGTTTTCAGCTTATGTTTTTGTGTGAGGCTTAAACTGGCAATTATAGGTTTTGGTGTTGTTGGTCAGGGGCTTGCACGTCATTTAGTCAGTAAGAGGGATTATTTGAGAAGTAGGTATAATCTTGAATGTGATGTTGTAGCTATATGTGATTTGAAGTATGGATCTATAGTTTGCGATTCAGGAATTGATTTAGCTAGGGTTTTAAAGCTTGTAAGTAGTGGTGGGAGGGTTGATGGTTATGAGGGGGCTGCGAAGGGGCTTTCAGCTATTGATGTAATTAATCAGACAACAGCCGATATTGTTGTTGAGGCTACATGGACAAATCTTGAAACAGGGGAGCCTGGATACACGCATATAAAGAGGAGTTTGGAGAGGGGGATGCATGTTGTAACGTCTAATAAGGGACCTATAGCTTTAGCCTATAGGGAGCTGAAGGGAATTGCTGACTCTAAGGGTGTTTTCCTAAGGTTTGAGGCTACTGTTATGAGTGGAACACCGGCAATAAATCTTGGGCTTGAATGTCTAGCAGGAGCTGAGATAAGGTGTTTAAGAGGGATACTTAACGGTACTACAAACTACATATTGACGGAGATGGGTAGGGGGGTAAGCTATAGTGAAGCCTTAAGGAGAGCTCAAGAGTTGGGGTATGCTGAAGCGGATCCTAGAGCTGATGTTGAAGCATGGGATCCAACTGCTAAAATAGTAATACTGTCAAATGTCTTGATGAATGCTGATTTAAAGATTAGAGATGTTGAGAGGAGGGGGATAACTGATATTACGTTAAGGGATATTGATGAGGCGAGAAGAAGGTCAAGAGTGGTAAAGCTAATAGCTAAAGCTGAAAAAATAGATGGGAGGGTTGTTGCAAGCGTTAAGCCTGAGGAAATCCCATTAACAGATCCATTAGCACATGTAGACGGTGTTCTTAACGCATTAACATACGTGCTGGATGTTCAGAGGGATGTAACGATAATTGGTCCAGGAGCTGGTGGGGATTCTGCAGGATACGCATTGCTGAGCGATATATTAGCGATAGCACGCTACCTTACCTAGAGCCTACTTAGCTTTTCTCTTCAATACTTCCTCACATGATGCAATAACATCTTCATCTATTCCAGCAAGATATCTTCCAATATCAACGTATTCTTTAAAGTTTATTAAGCTACCTATTGCAGCTCTAGCAGTGTATGGTGAGCCTCCGCCATGCATACATCCCGGAACACCTGAACCCATAGTTACCCATTCAACAAGTCTTGCAGCCCTCATTCTGGACTCAGCTTTTGAAGCAGCCTTCAAGTACTTCTCAACATATTTACCTATTCTTGAATCCTTAAAGTCAATGTAGGAAGGCATACATCCAGTTTCACCTATTCCACCAGCTATATCCTGGCATAGTATAGAGGTATTGTAGGGTATTCTTGCAACATGCCATTTCGCAACGTTCGATAGTAGAGGGTTAGGTATCCATACACCTGATGGATGCTTTGAACCCATATATATTGCCGCTAATCCGCATGAGAATAGTGTTTCATTATCTATAACCATATCTATAAATCTATCCATGAAGGGCCTTACGCCTAATCCATGAGTGTAAGCCATCAATGCAGCTGCAGCAACCTTAACATCTCCCTGCCCCGCAACACATCCAGCCATTGTTGGCCTTTCATAAAACGTAAATCTTGCAACAGCTACTCCTGCATACTTATACTCACCACACATAAACACCCGGTCCCAAGGTATGAATACATTGTCGAAGAACAGATATGCCTGGGAAATTCCACCAACCTCTACAGCCTTATCAAACCCGTCCTCACCCTTCCTAGAATCGTTAGGCTGTCTAGCCTCAACAATCGTTAACCCTTCAGCATCTCTTGGAATAGCGAACGATAATGCGTAATCCCCCTCATTATCTCTTAAACCTAAAGTAGGCATAACGAATACTTCATGGCATGAAGCAACGCCTGCGATCATTACCTTAGCCCCATTAACAACAATACCGCTACTCCTCCTCTCCACAACTCTAAGATACATGTCTGGATCCGGCTGCTGGGATGGGGGTAGGCCACGGATACCTTTAGGATCCGTTAATGCACCTGCAACAGCTAAATCCCCCTCCTGAACATGCTTAATCCAGCTCCTCAATCTTGAATGATAATCAGTACCATACTCCTTATCGATTTCATACGTTGTTGCCCACATAGAATTCATACAGCTCCACCCAACACATCTACCACCAGTACATGTACCAGTTCTCCGGAAAGCTAAACGTTTAAGCTTTAGGTTAGCTATAACATCCTCAACATCCCCCATAATGCTGGTATACCTATTAACCACTTCACCAGTAATGCTTGATCTTGTAGTTATTAGTTCACGATAGTTAGGGTCATGAGCCATTCTGTAAAGCTCAGCAACACCGTAAACAGTATATTTGGTCTCAGGATAGGTAGTAACATCCTCAATAAGCCTACCATACTTGTAAATATTTGGTCTAAGCCTCCTTAAGCTCTCAATATATTCATCCCTATCCATAAGAACCATAAAGCCACCAGTTTAGAAGTAAAATTAAGATCTTAATAAACGTTTTGGAAATCTATGCGAACATGGCAACTTAGGATGTTAGATGCAACATGTTAAGTTGCCAGGTCCATCTATGCAGTTTAGAATTAAAGGCTGCTACGTATTGCAGTTTCTATAAAGTTGCTGGTTACATTTCCAGTTATGGAGTGGAGTACTTATGCTAAAGTATTGGAGACCTGCTATATCTTACTGCTTAGATATTTCATAACTGGTAGGATCCTAGCTTCAGGATTACGATATCTTAACTTATCCTAGTTGTTTAGCTTATATATTTAAAATCTTTAATAAGCCTACTTCTCCACTCTTCATCAATACTTAGAAATGTACCATGTCTTCCAAGAGTGTACTCCCTATTTCCTGCGATAGGACATACTTCAAAGCAAACCGCGCAGTGAACTACCTTCCAGTTGGTGCTTTTTCTTAGGTATTGGTAGAATTTTAAGCATTTATCTCTATTAAATCCTTCAGGAGGTGGGGGATTAGGATCTATAGCTTTTACTGGACAGCTTTCAGCGCATACAGTACAGTTAATACATGGATTGAAGCCCTCAATTCTTCCTGTAGGTTCAAGTACCGCATTGGTCATTACTACTCCTAGCTTAGCTCTTGGACCATAGTCTGGAGTAATGATTAAGCCGCATTTCCCAAAGACGCCTATTCCAGCTTCATAAGCAGCTACCTTAAACGGGAATCTATGTATACGCTTATCCATGTTAAGCCATGCTTCACTGCCGGTCCAGTCTATTGGCGTAATGGTTTTAAACCCTTTCCTCATTAAAAAGCCGGCAACCCTATAGGTAAGCCACTCTATAAATAGCTGTGATACCCTATAAGTTCTTCCATCAACATCTATCGACTTACCTTTAAAATCAGCTGTTACATAATCGTTTAAACCTGTACCTATAGCTAATACAATAACTGAGTTGCATTCAGGCATGATGTCTCTAGGATGCTGCCCATTAGCAACATATCTCCACAGCTTATTAGCTGATGCAATACCTATCCTTCCTCCACCTAGCTCCATGAAGTAGTTATTAATCTCCTCATTAAGCCCCATAAATATTCACTATACACCAGACTTAAATACCTAACTGTAATGTAGAGGACTATGCAAACTTAAGTATTGCTGGCCATCCTCCAGATTATTAAATCTTGGAAGGCTAAGATGGATAGCTATAAAATGCTATCCGGTAACAGTTTAAATTCAGTACTGTAAACTGTTATATGTAGTGTTTCAGATAAGTTCTGTGGCTGAAAGAGTTGATGGTTCTGAAGCTACGGGTAGGTTTAGTACGAATCCTATAGTAGTATTAATAATGTTGTTAATTCTCCTAATAGCTACTGGAAGTATTAGGAAGACTAAGAGAATTATTGAGGTTATTAATAGAGAGTTTATAAATACCAATAGTTCCAGGGAGGAGATGGAGGGTTTTAAGCTGCTTAGTATAGGTTTTAACAATAGAGGGAAAAGTCGCTATGATGGATGTGTTAAAACAGTTAAAGTAGGAGGAGCTGAGAGATCTTTAATTAATAGCTCTGAAGATCTAAGAATGGGGGACTTAACCGTAGAGTCTTCCAGTGAATTCGGAGATTTAGATGATACTTTAATGAGCTATATTAAGGTAAAGAAGTTCAGGATAAGCGTATCTGAATGCTCAAGAGATCTCGGAATCCCACCTAGTGAAGTTAAGAAAACTCTAGTTAGACTCCATGAAGCAGGGAGAATTAAGCTACAGTGGGACGGAAACAACTCCTATTCAGCGTAGGTTTGTTAACGTAGCATCAACTACTTAGACTATTATTAGTACTGTGAATGCATTAACTATTTAAACAGCTTCTGTAGTATTCTTCAATGCATAGATCATTTCTAGATTTAGCTAGAGTTATCGTAGTATTAAACATATTGTTAATGATGCTAATTATAGCTTCTACAACGTATCCAAGCACTACGCTGATTAGGGAGGTGAAGGGGCCTGTAAAGATGGTTGCATCAACAACCCCTCTAATAAACATAACAGTACCAACTCCTATACCGGCTATAACTCAAACCAATGAAACTTTAGATAAGCATGCAGAGTCAACATCGGTAGGTGGTATGTTAACATCATACTATGAGGCTGAAACATATTTACCTCAAATACTAGCATTAATGCTAAGCTTAATACTTGGAGTTACATCTATAGCTTTATTCTCCGAGTTTAAGGCTTCTAGAAGTAGAGGATATTTAGAGAGAGCCTTCCAGAAATTCAGGGCGGCTAGAACATGGTATATTGCAGGATTAATATCAGCATCAACAATATTAACGTATACGGTGTTTATCCATATATTAAACTATGGACTCTACGGTTCAGCTATTTACTTACTGCTTGCTTTTGAGTTTTCCATACTGATATTCTTTACTTGGAGAATAATGTATATACGTAAACTTCAAAATGAATTGTTAAGAATTATAATGTTGAAGTAGAGGATTAAACTCCAAATACTTATATTAAGGCTTGAAATATAGATAGTGGCTTATGAGGGGGCGTTTAGACTTGATGGTTATTGCTAGAATGATAGAGGCTCTATATGTTGAGGGAGCGATGAAGAAGACACAGCTTCAAATGGCTTCAAGACTAAACTATAAGACATTTACAAGATACTTGAACTGGCTTACTGAGAAGGGGCTTATAGATGTTGATGGTGAGGATGGATATGTAAAGCTTACAAGAAGCGGATTAGAAACATACCAAACACTTGTAGCTTGGATACGTAGATATCTTGAAAAAATTTAGTTAGCAGCATCAGCTCTTCCCATCAACATCATAAATCAGAACCCTACGGTTAATCATCATCAAACAAGTTAGAAAACACAGGATTTAAATTTACCGCTGGAATAACTTATGCTAACATTGAGGAATAGATGATAAGTTGAGCTATTAGATGTATGTTAAGACATGCAATCAATAAGATTCCCTTCAACACTTTAAACTGGATGCTAAGCTAATACTACTAGTACAGCTCCCAGAATAATGGTTATAGCGCCGACAACAAGTTTAGGCGGTATTTTCTCTATACCTTTAAGATAGTAGTGGATGAGGAGGAATATGAATAGAGGCTCTACCTGTATTAATGGTGTAACTGTTGAGACATCACCGTACCTGAGAGCATAGAACATTATTAGATGACCTATACATAGCCCTATGCTAGGCTTCCAGAATAGCTTGAAGGAGTTCCTGCCGAGAAGTGTTGGATTCATAAACATTATCGGTAGATAGAGGATGAGGGCAGCAGCATATCCTACAGCAACACCCATAATCGGAGTATCACATACATTCAGCCCCTCCTTCTTAAAAACATAGGAGAATCCGACAAGCACCGCTGCTAGGAATGGGTAAATCAAATCCCTCACACAACCTCTAAACACTACGCTACCATACATAGCTCTCTCCACCATTACTGCTCCAAAAACAACACATACTATACCTATCCATAACCCAATCCTTAACTCCTCATTAAGTAGGAAAACAGCAGTTAGGGAGCTGAATATAGGGTATGAAGCATATATGGATGCATTAACGGATGCTCCAACCTTCTCCATACCCTTAAAATATAGAAGCCTAACAAGCCCAGGCTGAATAAAGCCTGCTAGCAGGAATAGGGAGAATCCATAAATATTTACGGATTCCATAGGAGTTAACAGTAGGGATAGAGGTGTGAAAATAACAGCTCCAACAACAGTAATAACTAGAGATGCTGAGACAAAGTTTGATGAATCCAACCCTTTCCTAACAAGAACAACGGATAAAGCCCAAATAAAAGCCGTCAATATAGCTAAAATAGAGCTAACCATAATGCCACTAAAATAAACTCCAGTAACTTATAAAAGTTGCGTAGAAGTATAGGGCTCTGTAAACCTAAGCATTGCTGACCGCCTTCCAGATAAAGCTTGAGTTTAAAGCATTAAGCATAGTAGGCTAAATACAATATTTTAAGCTGTAAGCATAGAAGCTACATGAACTTCTAAAACTTCCCTAAGAGTAATGCTGAAAACTTTATGTAGACTTGGAAAGGAAAACCCCATAATTCACCATAAGGAATTGAGGCTACACTTTCAGAACTGCTAAATCGGGAAATTGGCTTCCACTCCTTAACGTGGCTTATTAGCTGCTTCACGTAATGGCTTGTAGCTGCTAGGTAATAGCAGCCAGACCTAATAGGCAGCGGTTAGATAGGTTGACATTATGGGCTTCTCAAGTATATTTTTACTTTTACATCTTCACGTCTTCCAGTTATTTTCTCCTTATAGTCCTTTAATGCTTTAGGGAACTCCTCCAGTAGAAACTTACCTACAATCCATTCATCCTCCTTGGAGACCGCAAGCACAAACTCTTTCCCAAATAGTTTAAACCAAAGTATTTCACGTATTATCTCCGATATTGATTTCCCACTCTCACCAGCAAGCTTCTCCAAAGACTTATAGAGAGTATCGGAGGCGAAGAAGCCTATAACCCTACCCATAGCGAACACCCCGATGCTTCAATACTAACCATCCAATAACACCCTCAAACACAGGAACCACCTGCTAAGCATCCATAGTAATAGTAATATTATATAGTAGTGGTAGTAGATATATTTTCCTCCATTAAGATTTAACGTTTCCAAGCATCTTGCAATTTAAGCCTACTGGAGGATGATTTGATGCTCTCCACAGCTTAAGCCGGGAGGTTCTCGGTTTGTTAGCCTTAAGGCTTCATCCTACAGGGTTCGGGCTGTGTCAATCCAGCCCCTGGGCGTATAGCCATATCCCGCTTGCCGGATCCTCCTCCACCCTTCTCGGCTTGGAGCCTTACTCCAGCCTTTAGACATCCAAGCCACATTTGAACGCTCAATATAACACTTAAGCAAATGTATTTAAGCTTATCGACATCTCACGGTTAAAGCCGTAGGCTTTCTTGTCGATTTTATGTAATGCTAAGCTTCAGAGCTGTCTAAAGCTGATTCTTGCTGGACTACTTCAGTTATCTAACTGGTAAAACGAGTTTAAGTAGCCTTACATTCAGCTTCAGATCCATTACTTCAATAGTAAAGATTAATAGGTAGATTTTACTCTAATACCTATGTATGTTACTCACGTTGATAGTGTTAGGGAGTATGATGTGAATATTAAGGGAGCATATAGGGTTAGAGTTAAGTATCTTCTCCATAAAGGTGTAGGTGCTGAGAGGATTCAGTTTAGGCTTTTCACAATTGATGTTGGGGGATATACGCCTCTTGAAAGACATGAGCATGAACATGAAGTATACGTATTAAGGGGGAGGGGGATTGTTAAGAGTGGGGGTAGGGAAGCTGTTATTAAGCCTGGCAGTGTAGTGTTTATTCCAAGATTTGAGGAGCATCAATTCATAAACATCGGGGATGAGCCTCTCCAATTCCTATGCACTAAGGAAACATCAGAGGTTCCTGAAGCCTTAAAGGTGGAGGGGGAGTGAGGGCTGGAGTATATTATGGACCTCTCGATGTTCGATGTGTAGATGTTGAAAAACCTAAAGTTGGATTTAGAGAGATTCTGGTGGAGATGAAGGCATGCGGTATATGTGGCTCCGACCTTATGGATTGGTATCTTAAGCCGAGAGCACCAATGGTTCTCGGACATGAGCCTACAGGAGTAGTTGTTGAGGTGGATGGGGGGGTTGAAGAATTTAATGTTGGGGATAGGGTTTTCGTACATCACCACGTAGCATGCATGAAATGCTACTACTGTATAAGTGGGGACTATACTCTATGTAGGAAGTTCAGGGAGACACATATAGTTCCAGGAGGGTTTGCTGAGTATTTTAAAGTTCCTGAGACAAACCTTACGGATACTTTAAAGCTTCCGGACAACATAGGATTTGAGGAGGGGACTTTAATAGAGCCTCTAGCATGCTGTATAAGAGCTGTAAATAGGGTTGGCGTTAAGCCCTACAGTAAAGCTGCAGTAATAGGTCTAGGACCTACAGGATTGATGATTGTACAGCTTCTAAAAAACCATGGAGTACTTAAAGTTCTAGCATGTGACCAGCTGGATTATAGAGTTAAAGCAGCTGAAAGATTTGGAGCTGATATAGCTGTAAATCCTGAGGAGCTTAGAGATATTGTTAAAAGCGAAACCAGTATTGGTGTTGATGCTGTATTCGTAACAGCGCCAAGTATAGAAGCATACTCTCTAGGAATAGATATATGTAGAGGTGGAGGAGCTGTATGTGTATTCGCCCCTCCACCACCGGGAAAAACATTAAATCTAGATCTAAATAGACTCTTCTTTTCAGAAATAAGGATAATACCGTCATACTCAACATCCCATATTGAAACAAGAATAGCCTTAAGCCTAATAGAGAAGGGCATGGTAGACGTTAAAAACCTAATAACACATAGATTTAAACTTGAAGAAGTAGCTGAAGCCTACAAGACAGCGGCTACAAGTAGAAACTGTCTGAAGGTAGTTGTAACTAATTATTGACTTAGGCTAGGGTAAGATCGCTAACTATGATTCATCATTGCTGAAAGTAATTAGCTTGTTAACGGGAATCTATATATTTCACCCTGAGTTTTATGATTTATGTATTCTCTCAACTACTTAATTGAGCGGGAGGATGATGAAATTAGGAGAATAGCATCCATAGCTAGAAGCTACATGGTTAATGATAGTAGTGGACATGATTGGCATCATGTTTTAAGAGTTTTTAATCTATGTGTTAAAATAGGTTCTAAGCTTAACGCTGACTTAAAAGCCTTAAAGATTTCCGCCCTACTCCACGACATCGGCTTAACATACGAGTTTAAGCTTAATATAGATCATGCTGTGAGAAGCGCTGAGCTAGCTAAAGAGGTTTTGCAGAGGCTTAACTACCCCAGCGAATTTATCGATAAGGTTTACAATATAATATTGAATCATAGATATGGCGTTGAAAGAAGTGTTGATCTTATTGAGGCTAAGATCCTGCAGGATGCTGATCGTCTTGACGCTATTGGAGCTATAGGGATTGCGAGAGCCTTCGCATACGGTGGCTCAAGAGGAGCCTTAATATACAATCCTGAGGAAAAAGTTGAAAGCTACGATCCGTTTAAAGTAAAATCTACAATCACCCACTTCTACGAGAAGCTTCTAAAGATAAGGGATAGATTAAACACTTATGAAGCTAGGATAATAGCTGAGGGGAGACATAGATTCATGGAGGAATTTCTGAATCGCTTCCTTAAGGAATGGGTTGGGGAGCTGTAAACGTTAATCTGTAGCCGCTAATAGAAATATTAATGGACAATATGGCTTAGACTAGCCCGTAAACATGGATAGGTCTTAAAGCTACTTGATAACTTACGGCTTAATCACTAGTTTTAACGCTTTTTTAGATGTTGTTAATATTTGGAAAGCCTCCCCTATCTTCTCCAACGGATATGATCCTGTTATTAGTGGCTTCACGTTAACTACGTTGCTTGCTATTAGGTTTAGTGCTTGATGAAATTCCTGAGGTGTTGCGTGGAAGGAGCCTATTATGGATAGTTCGCCGTAATGTAGAAGCTCAGTACTAACCCTGATCTCAGTGTTTGGCGGGCATCCTCCAAACATTAAAACTCTACCCCCCTTCCTAGCAAGTCTTAAAGCCTGCATCCACGTCTCCACTTTACCTACACATTCAATAACTACATGTACACCATAACCCCTAGTCTCCCTCCTTACACATTCAACAGGATCCTCATAATTAATGTTTACCGCTACATCTGCGCCTAGGGAGCTTGCAACTTTAAGTCTTTCATCAACAGCATCAATAACAATAGTTTTTGAGGCCCCCATATGCTTCGCTAGCTGTAGATGTAGTATTCCTATCGGTCCTGAACCGATAATAGCTACTGTTTCCCCGGGTTTCATATTTGTCTTTAATGCTCCGTGAAGCACACATGCTAAAGGCTCCGTTAATGCTGCCTCCTCATAGGATAGATTGCTCGGTATTTCGTGAAGGTTAAGCTTAACTATCTGCTCAGGAACCTTAATATATTCTGCATAAGCACCCCAAAGCCAAACTCTATCCTCGCAGAGATTATATCTTCCCTCACGACACATTTCGCATTGAAGGCATGGAGCTGAATTCCCTCCCCGAACCCTCATACCCTTACTAAACTTCTCAACCTTCCCCCCAACCTCAACAATATCTCCAGCCCACTCATGACCGAATGGCGATGGAAAACTTATAACCCCACCAACATAACCTCTCTGAAAGATTTTAACATCAGTACCGCAAGTTGTTGCAGCTCTAACCCTTACAAGAACCTCACCACAATCAATGCTGGGAATATCCCTCTCCTCAACTCTAATATCCCCAACACCATACAGCATCGCAACTTTAAATTTAGCCATAAGGTAAAGCTTAGAGCTAATTTATAAACTTAATACCTAACTTGAACGTATCCAACTATTATTTAGCTAATCATCAACTTCAAATTATACTTAGTACTAAGGGCTTTGTAAACTTAAGCTGTTAATCATTCTGCTATTCCAGAATTAGCTCTAACATCCCTATTCATCATTTCACTTGATTTAGAAACGCATCTACACGATCTTCATCAATTAGGTAGTAATATTTATTTATATACTACTATTTTTTACTACATTTGATGAAGTATATTACTGTATCTGCAAAAGTTAAGAGGAAGCTTTACGAGAAGCTGAGGAGCTATAGAATTCCGATTAGTAGTATTATTAGGAAGGCTTTAGAGGAGGAGGTTAAGAGAAGGGAGGAGGAAATTAAAAATGCATTAGAGAGCGCAGGCCATTCTTAAAAAATTCCGTTGAAGGAGATTGTTGATGCTGTAAGGATAAGCCGTGAGGAAAGATGAAGCTTATCTTTGATACTTCAGCTTTACTAAACCTTATTAGATCTCTTGGTTCAGAGCGTTTAGATACTTTAATGGTAACTATATATTAACTCTCACACCATACGAGATAGGTAATGCTTTATGGAGGGAGGCTACATTGCTAAATAGAATACCTATGATGAAGCTTACTTAACACTAAACCTAATTACTTCTTCATTTAAAGTTTTAAACATTATTACACCTAGCAGTACACCGCTTGTATTAAAGTTAGCGTATGAGCTTAAAATAACCTATTACGATTCATCATACCTAGTAGCATCATATGAGCTAAACGCTAAACTAGTAACAGATGATGAAAGGCTTAAAAGGAAGATTCAGTTAGAAGAAGATCTAATTACCAAAATTCTCGGTGGAAAAATAATGCTTTACTTAACAAAAGAATTAATTAACAATTAGCTGGGACTTTACGTACCTATCTAAGTAGACTCTACACATCCTATAAGATTATATCTAGCACAGTTATTGGGATACTTCATCATTAACAGATACCTACACCAGCAAACATGATAGATAGGTATATGTTTCTATATGAGCCTACATATACGTAATTGTTTTATTATTATGATGTAATACTACACATATTCCTCCTAGGAGTCTAAATTATTAAACTAGTAATGGAGAACAGCAATACTTCCATCAGTTCAGATTGTAAGGTTATATTTATTTAGGTAGGCTTACTCTATACTGGGTTTGATCTTGCTTATTCTTATTTTAGCGGAATCCGCTCTTGAAACTATTCCTGAGGAGATAGCTGATCATCCAGCCGTCCTAAAATATTCTAGGAGGAGGGGTAAGAGTCCTAGCCGGATAATTCTTGACCGCTCATATCATCACCGTGCAATGCTTAATCTCCCCAACAACTTTAAGAGGGGGAGACCTGATATAGTTCACTTCTCCCTACTTTCAGCTTTAGGAACTCCATTAATCAGGGAAAATTTAATGGAGATATATGTACATACTATAGCTAACTACGTGATCTATGTTAATTCTAAAGTTAGAATTCCTAGAAACTATCTACGATTTATAGGGTTGATGGAGCAGCTATTCCAGTATGGAAGGGTTCCACCATACGGTAAAGAGCCTCTTCTAAGAGTTGATAGGAAAAGTCTAAGAGATCTACTATCTGAGTTAAACATCAACTATACTGTAGCATTCACGAGGAGGGGGGTAATTCAAACATTAGAGGAGGCAGTATCGAAGATTGTGGATAGAGGAAGAGTTGCTGTTCTAGTAGGCGGCTTCCCCCACGGCGGATTCTCTGAGGAAACGTTAAAGCTTGTAGATGAAGCTATATGTATTGATCCTGAAACCCTTGATGCTTGGACTGTTGTATCTAGAATAATTTACGAGTATGAAAGGATAAGTGGAATTACTGAGAGAAGAGTTAGAATGATGAGAAGATGAGGTAAAAGCTAAACCTCCTTCATAAATTAATTCTAAGAGTAAATAGCTATGATTAATATAGCGGTAATCTAAGCTATACTCAATCTTCACAATTAGGCTAATATTTAGATTACATTTTATTTAAAGACTTGCTAAAAACTCATAAACTTAGATTAATTTAACTGGATTGATGAGGAGCTAAATAATAGTTAGCTGGCTGCACTATGCTAGTTATATTATTTGCTGGATATACCGCTAAGAATATAGGGGTTTAGTTTATTATTTATTTATGATTGTCGCTATTGGTAGTATGAATAAGTCTAAGATTGAGGGTGTTAAGGAGGCTTATTTAAGATTTTTCACAAATGTTGAATTCATACCTGTTAAAGCATTATCTAACGTTCCATCACAGCCCTTCGGTTTAGATATGGTTTTTAAGGGAGCCTTAAACAGAGCTGTAAACGCTATTAGAATCGTTAATGCTGATCACGGTGTTGGCGTTGAGGCAGGCATATATAGTATTAGCGATAGATGGTTTGATGTTCAAGTTACAGCTATAATTGATAGGGATGGATTAATTACGTATGGTTTAAGTCCATCGTTTGAGGTTCCATCATTCATTGTTGAGAAAATAGTTAAGGGTGAAGCTGATGAGCTTGAAGCTATTGTTGATGAAATATATGGAGTAAGAAATATAGGTGAGGAGGGGGGATTTATAAGCTTATTAACGGGGAACGCTGTGCTTAGAAGGGATTTAACATATTACAGCACAATAATGGCGCTTACACCACGACTAGAAGTAAACCTTAAACTCTACAATAGAAATAGTAAAACGCACTAGCTCCATATAGATAGGTTTATATAAGTTTAGCCATTAACTTATGAGCTTTAAGCTGGTGTATTAATTGAGGATTGTGGATAGTGTTTGCTCTAGAGATTGCTATGATACGTGTTTCATGAAGGTATATGTGGAGGATAACGTTATTAGGGAGGTTAAGGGAGGCTTTGAAAACCCTATTACCGAGGGAATACTTTGCCCTCGAGGATTTAAAGATCCTGAAAGAGTATATAGTTTACACCGGGTACTATATCCATATTTACGTAATGGGGGAAAACCAAGTAGATCTTTTAAACGTGTATCGTGGGATTATGCTTTAAGCATTATAGCTGATAGGTTAAGAAGCGTTATTGAAAACTATGGGTCTAAAGCATTACTACATGTTAACTATGCTGGGAACATGGGGGTTTTGACATGGTACATGCCTCAAAGACTATGGTATGCTTTAGGAGCATCAAGAACAGACTACAGTATATGTAGTAAATCTGGACGGGAAGCTTTAAGGCTGCATTACGGTCTTAGCTACGGAGTACTCCCAGATGAACTGGCGAAAATGAGGCTAACAGTATACTGGGGTTTTAACGCTGCTGTAAGTGCTCCACATCTATGGCTTAAAACACAGAAAAGCCGATCTAGGATAGTTGTAGTAGATCCTAGATGTAGCGAAACTGCTGCTAAGGCTGATTTATGGATTCAGCCTAAACCAGGCTCCGACGTGGCTTTAGCTTATGGAGTTGCTAAATACCTAATAGAGGGGGGCTATGTAGATCATGAGTTCATAGATAAATACACTTACGGCTACCAATACTTTAAAAATGAGGCTTTAAGGTGGAGTAGGGAGGAAATTGAGGAAATAACAGGGGTACGGTGGAGTATTATTGAGGAGTTTGGTAAAGTCTACACTTCATTAAAGCCAAGCGTAATAATGATTGGAATAGGAATGCAGAAAAATATTTACGGCTGGGAAGCTGTTAGAGCAGTTTCCCTACTACCTCCACTAATAGGTATTCATCGAGGATTCTACTACGCTAATAGTGAAGGATGGAGTATTGATTTAGCCTACCTAACAGGTGAAAAACTAACCCGTAAAAAGCCCTATACAGTTAGCCAGGTAGCATTAGGTAAGCTGCTGGAGAAGGGTAAATTCAAGTTTATCTGGATTCACAACATGAATCCAGCAGCATCCCTACCGAATCAGCAGGCAGTTAGAAGGGGGCTATCTAGAGATGATGTATTCGTAGTAGTTCATGAAACACATTGGAATGAAACTACGGATTACGCTGATGTAGTACTACCAGCTCCAACATTTCTGGAAAAGACAGATCTGGTTCTGTCCTACAGCCATAACTACGTTAAACTATACAGGAACGCTATAGAGCCTCTAGGTGAAAGTAGAGATGAATTATGGGTTACTAGGAAACTATCGGAAAAACTTAACTTAAAGAGTTGGTGGCTATACGAGGAGCCTTTCAAAGCTCTTAGAAAAGCTTTAAGAAAATCATTTGAAAACGGAGTATTCAGCGATCTTCTTAAAGGGAAAACATTAAAGCTAAAAGTAAAACCTAAAGAGGTTTACCAGACACCCACAGGTAAAATTGAGTTTTACTCCATAAAAGCAGAGAAGTATGGTGTTTCACCAATTCCAACGCAGAAACCTCTCCCCATCAAGAAGGGATACCTTATACTTATTACAAGCGCTCATCCACGATATACCCATAGCCAATTCCAGGATGTTTACGGAGCAATACCAGCTATCGTATGGATAAACCCTAAAGATGCTGGAAAACACAATATTAAAAATCAGCAGTTAGTTAAGCTATACAACGATAAAGGTGATGTAGTGGTTAAAGCTGTAGTAACAAGTAAAGTTTTGAAGGGGGTATTATGGTCCCCGAGGCTTCATATAGGAATTAACGGAAAGCCTCAAAACACCATAACAATAGATAAAACACAAACACTAGGTGGAGGATCAAGCTTTAACTCAACACTAGTTAAAATAGAGCCGTACAGCTAACAACTTAAGCTAAACTATAGTAGTACTTATCTATTCTGCCCCCATCAAGCTCACTACATCCTCATTATTAATTCTAGCCATATTGAAGTGTTTAACAATATCAACAATCATTAGAATACTTTAGTAGCTTGTGGCTTAATCTTGAATCCCGCAAATCACCTATACAATTAAGATGAAGAATCCTCAACACCATTCCTAAATTCATACCTAAACTGGAAAGTACAATTATTAAGAATTAACAACAAAGCTCTATTTAGAAATTTAGGTATTTCAAACATAATCCTCACAATCTCATATATAGACTAGTACTAGAATAGTATTGCTGATAGGGATGTTGTAGCTTAGAATTTAAATAAGATATGTTAAGCTAGCCAGTAAACTTAAATAAACAAGTAATACAGATTACTGGTGGTCTTAATGGGGAAGGTTAGAAAGGGGGTTGAATGTTCTGTCCATAATTGTAGTAACCGTGCCGTTAAGTCGATGTCCTTAAACAATATTCCGTCTAGTACAGGTCTTCAATTTAGAGGTGAAGGAGAGAAAATATATTTATGTGAAGAACATTATAAAGCTGTTAAGAAAGCTATTAAGAAGAAAATAGATTTAGAAAGGGAACGGTGGAAAATAATTTAATAGTAGTTACCAACACACTACATAGACAGATTCTGAAATCTTGGTTTCTTCTAGACTTTACTGTGCTGAGTTGTAGGCTACGTCAATACAGTTCCAATGTACAGCCATATGTGTTGGAGTCATCCTTCCTAGCTGAAGCCTTACTTCAGCTTTTAAACCAAACTTACTTAATATAAAGTATAAGTTTAGCATTCATGATTGGGATTGAGGTTCTTTTAAATCTACGGTAAGCTTGTTAAGTAATGTATGTTTCATCGCTAAAGTACCTGTCTCCACGATCAACTAGAACTGTAACTACGTTTCCCCCGTTTCCCTCCATATCTAGCTTTAAAGCTTCTCTTAAAGCAACAAGTACGTTTGCTCCTGAAGATATACCTACAAATAAGCCTTCCTCTCTTGAGAGTCTATAAGCCATTTCACGTGCCTCCTCAGTGGAAACCGTTACCTTATCGTCGAATATTCCTTCATCCCTTATCTTCTCCACAATACCTCCAGTTATTCCAGGTATGTATTTAGTATCGGGTGATAAGGGATCAATCCATCCCCTCCATCCTCCAGGCTGAACTGCAACTATTCTACATTTCGGATTTACCTCCTTTAATGCTTTAGCAACACCATAGAGACAGCCGCCAGTACCTATTGATGCTATAAATACATCAACTCTTCCATTTGTCTGCTCCAGAATTTCCCTACCTAGATCCATATGTGCCATCCAGTTATCAGGATTGCTGAACTGTCTAGCCCACCAGTAGTGTTCAGGATCTTCCTGCTCTAACTCTAAACATTTTACTCGACCAGGTATTTCAATTCTTGCGCCATGTAAACCATACCTACGTTGAATCTCAGCCTCCTCCAACGGTACAGTTGTAATTTCAGCTCCAAATCTTTGAAGAATTTTAACCTTTTCAGGAGTCCATGCAGGCTCCGGATAATATATCTTAACCCTATACCCCTTCACAGCACCAACCATAGCTAAAGCTATAGCAGTATTACCGGAGCTGGATTCTAAAATAATTGTTCTACTAGGATTTATCCGCCCCCTCCTCTCCCCCTCCTCAATCATTCGAAGCGCTATACGGTCCTTATAGCTTCCGCTAGGATTTAGAAACTCGCATTTTGCAAGAATTTTAGACTTTAAACCTTTACCTATTTTATTCAGTCTTATCATTGGAGTATTGCCGATAAGTTCAAGAACACTATCAACTACCCTACCGCAACCCATAGAAACCATAGTAGAGCTACCACCGTATTATTTAAGGATTTCGTAGATGAGAACCGCTTTGTAAACCTAAGCCCGCATGGAAGATTATCAGGAATGCTTAAGTTTACGGAGTCGTGAGGATTGCGGTTTAAGAGCTAACTAAATTGTTAAGCATTTAGCATAGAGCCCCGTAAGCCAAGTTTATATGATAGAGCTAAAGCATTAAACTTACCTTTCATTCCCTACATCAATGAATACTGAAGTAGATAGCAGGAAAATATAGCTCGACAGATTGATTCATAGCCTCTAAGCTTTATCTAGGGTTCTCTCCTTACCTACGGTGATTCCATGTCAGCTGTTAGTTTGTCGGGAAAAATCATTTATATTAATTATTTATGGCATTATATTTCATTCGTATTCTTCAAAGCATTGATTTTAAGCTTAAGTATAAATAGGTTGCTAACTATTGTTAAATGTTGAGGCTATGAGGATTGTAGAGGTGGATGATGCTTACCGTACGTTAAGGCTGAAGGTTGAGTATGAGGATGATTTATGGGTACTCTACAATATAATTGGTAGAGGAGATATTGTGTATGCTAGGACAACAAGGGAGCTGAAGACAAGCTCAGGTAGTAGACGTAAATCAATGGTTCTTGGAGTTAAAGTGGAGTGGACTGAGTTTCAGCCATTCACAACTAGAATTAGAGTTCACGGCATTATTGTTGAGGGACCTAAAGAGCTTGATCTCGTAGGGCAGAGACATACGTTAAGAGTTGATGTAGGAGATGAAGTAGTAGTCTATAGGGAGAAGAAGTGGAGAAGCTCAGATATCGAGTATATAGATAAGTATTCGAAGAAGGGATATGTTAATGCTTTAGCTATCGGTATAGATTATGATGATGTAGCTATAGCGGTCATAAGGGACTACGGCGTAGAGGAGGTTTCCAGCTTCTCAATGAATCTACCGGGTAAGAATAGCCTTGAAGCTAGGGAGGAAGCTATTTACAGTAGAATACGTGAAGTTGCAGACATGGTCGTTAATGAATGCAGGAGGAGGGGGATAGGTATAGTTATTATTGCTGGGCTTGGAGATTTGAAAAACATATTGAAAAACAGGCTGGAGGAGATGGATAGAAGGGTTAAAATCTATCTTGAAGATACTTCTACAGGAGGTACTTCAGCAATATATGAGGCACTTAGAAGAGAGGCGGTAATGAAGATACTTGAGGACTACAGCATAGTTGAGGAGGAGAAGCTAATAGGGGAATTCCTGGAGAAACTATCGGAAAACATGGATTTAGTAAGGTATGGATTAAGCGATGTAGAGGAAGCTGTAGAGTATGGAGCTGTTGAAAAGGTGATGGTGTTAAGTGAGCTTATAAGATCATACAACGAGGAGGAGAGGAGGAGGGTGGAGGAAGCATTAAGGAAGGCTGAAAGTATGGGTGCAAAAATAAAGATATTTACATCAACCCATGAAACCTACAACCAGCTTAAACAGCTAGGAGGTATAGCAGCAATTCTACGTTTCAAGCTGCCTAAACATGAAGCAGCAAGTCAAGATAGTAATTAAACCATAACTAACAGCATCCCTACAATACAGTTAAAGTTGAGGTTTACGTCATCATCCCTAGTTCAACATAGACTTAGCTACAGAGCCTTGCTAAGAGAATATCGTCCCTAGCTATATTAGCTGATACATCATGACAATATCTACTTTAAGATGATTGTCTCAACTTTAAGGGCTTTGTAAACTTAAACTTGCTGATTAACTTCTAGGTAAAGCTTAAGTTTACAAGACGACTTTAAGAAGAGCAAAATATTTAAGCCTTACTACAATTTCCCTCATTAATTAGGGTTGGAGGGTTCCTTACGGTGATTTAATGGGGTTTATTGAGTTATTTATGTTGGATATATCATTAATAATATATCTTGTATTAGGCTACGGAGTTGTGTTTACAATCGTGTATTTATTGAAGCGTACGTTGGAGAAGGCTTTACAGACTAGATTGATAAGTCAGCCGGAGCTTAAAACAACATATATATTCCTTATGAGAACAATACTGCTAATTATTGCTTTGATAGGGGTATCTACTGTAACATTTACAGTATTTCCGCAGTTAGGCGGATTCGCTACATCCCTTCTAGTAACAGCAGGATTCGTATCTATAGTTGTAGGTCTTGCAGCTCAGTCAAGCCTATCAAACCTAATCTCAGGCCTCCTAATAGCACTTACACAGCCAATTAGAATAGGGGATGCTGTAATGTTTAAGGGGGATTTCTGCATTGTTGAGGATATAAGGCTTATACATACTGTTCTCCGTACATGGGATAATAGACGCCTAATAGTTCCAAACTCTACACTACAGTCGGAGGTTATAGTTAACTACTCAATTAGGGATCCTACAATGCTTGTACCAATATTCGTACAGATTAGCTATGAATCGGACTTAAAGAAGGCTATGGATATAATGGTTGATATAGCTAGGAAGCATCCTGACTGTATGCCAGCGGAGAATATTCCAAACGTGGCTGTAATGGAGTTTCAGGATTCAGGTATACTACTTAGACTTCTAAGTAGAGCAAAAGATCAGCCTACAGCATTCAGAATGGCGCGTGACTTACTATACCAGATTAAGCTTGAATTCGATAGAAACAATATAGAGATACCGTATCCGAGAAGATATCTAGTTGCAGATAAAAAACTATACGAGCAACTAGCAAAAATATCTGAAAATCTAGAGAAAATCTCCGGCAATATAGTGAAGCTAATAGATAGTAAGAGCTAATACTGGCCAGGCAAAGCTGAAATCATCTAAATAAGCATAGCGGCTTAATTAAGAATAGACTAAGCAAACATAAGCTATGAATAGTAGAAGCCTAGTATCAGTATTATGGTTTATATCATTAATCTAAGCTCCAGACCTACATCATCTACACTAAGCTTAACTAGTAACAGTATTAAGCTTTACGGTTAACAACTAGGACGTGGCAACTTAGGAATTCAGATACAATATGTTAAGTTGCCAGTCCACTAAGACCTAGGCAACTGATGGTTAACAGTTAAATAAAATTTTTCCCTCAGCCTCCTACAGGCCAGTCCCTGCCAACTGCAGCATATTCGTTTAGAGTTCTGTTTAGGGCTAAAACCTTCAGCCTATTGGGCTTGAAAACTTTCCAACCAGACATACTTGAACATTCCTCTGATGGAGCAAAACGTAATTGCTGGTTACAATATAGCTAACCACCACTAAACCCTAATCAATTCCATCCATACCTAAATCCAATATGATGTGTTGACACGCTAAAATTTAAAAGGGGAATACTGTATTAGGTACTGTTAGGTTATGAGTTTTAGTAAGCTACTAGTTAAGGATTTTGTTTCTGAAGCCTTAATTATTGATTCTTCAACTCCTGTATCGAAGGCTATTGGCTTAATGAGGGATAATGATGCTTACGAGGTTTTCATACGCTTAGGGGATAGTGTTGGAGCAGTAACTGTAAGGGATATGTTAAGGTTAAGGAGTTTCACTAATGTAAGGGTTGAGACACTTATGAGTTTTATGCCTAAACTATCGTTAGATACGGATTTAATGTATGCTGCGAGAATAATGGCGGATTATAGGATTAGAGCACTACCAGTAGTTGAAGATGGGGAGGTTATTGGTAAGCTTGATGCTAAAGCAATTATAAATAGAATTAGAGATACTGGTCTCAGCAATATAAAAGTATCGAAGATCATGAGTACACCACCATTAACTATACTATCAGGAGAGAAGATTGCGAAGGCGAGGGAAATCATGTTAAGGAAGAGGATTGATCAATTACCGGTTGTTAAAGATAGGAGGGTTGAGGGTGTAGTAACATCTACCAGTATAGTTTTCGATTTAATACCGAGCTTAGGAGGGGAGAAATACACTATAGGAGTTCCGGATATTGTTAGATTTCTAGATTCACCTGTAGACGCTATTATTGATGCTAATCCATTAGTATGCTCTCCTCAAGATGCTATTAGGGAAGTTATAGGAGGAATGCTTAACCGAAAATCATCATATTGCCTAGTAGCTCTAGGGGAGGAGCTGCAGGGAATAGTGACCTATAGGGATTTTATGAAGTTGATTTCAGGAAGGATTGAAGTAAATATCCCAGTACAGATAGTTGGATTACCGGATGATCCTTTTGAAGCTGAAGCTGCTAAGATGAAGTTTATAAATATAATCAGTAAGCTAAGTAAAACAGTACCGTTAACTGAAGCTAGAAGCATAATTAAAACATTAGATACGGATGGGTTAAGGAGAAGATATGAGGTTGATGTTGCTATAAGATCACCTGTGAGAAACTATAACTTTTCACTGGCAGGATGGGATTTACCGGTAATATATGATGAATTAACAGATATCATCAAGAAGACGATAATCGGCAAGAAGGGAGGGAGGAGGGCTCCTAAGAAGCATGAACAGTAATGGATAAGGTGAAGAGTTTAGCTCTAGATTAATTAAGCATTCATCAATGATGAAGCAGCCCAGCAATAGAAGCCTCAGTATGGCTGTAATAATTGATTATTCAAACTCTATTGTGGCTGGCGGCTTATCAGTAATATCGTATAGTACCCTAGTTACTTCAGGTACTTCGCCGGTTATTCTCTCAGCTATTCTCCTAAGTTTACTGTACGGTATCTCAACGAATTTAGCTGTTAAAGCATCACTGGAGGAAACTACTCTAACAACAGTGATGAAGCCGTAAACCCTAGACCCATCTCTAACCCCTGTTGCCTTAGAGTCTAGAAGTACAGCGAAGCTTTGGAAGGATTCTACATCAGCAGTTTCCTCCTCAACTATTTCAGTTACTCTTCTTAATATTTCAAGCTTACTCCAAGTTACCTCACCAACAATTCTTACAGCTAATCCTGGACCTGGAAAAGGCTTTCTATTAATAACCTCTATTGGAAGTTTAAGTTCCTGAGCAACCATTCTAACTTGCCACTTATACAGATCCTTAATAGGCTCAACAACTTTAAACCCATATCTCGAGTAAGTATCGATACCTAGCTGCTCCAACACGTTATGCTGTGTCTTAACACCCTTAACAGTCTCAACTATATCAGCAGCTATCGTACCCTGAACCACATACCTAGCATTAATCTCACCAGCAATTCTCCCTAGAACACTATAGAAGAATTCACGGAAAGCCTTCCTCTTCTCCTCAGGATCAGTAATACCCCTCAAGCTTTTAAGAGCCTCCTCCCTAGCATCATATATAAATGGGTTTAACCCAATATTTCTTAACATCTTAACAGCACTTTCAGCCTCCCCTACCCTCCTTAACCCATCATCTATGTAAACAGCTTTAATAGGTTTCCCTATAGCTCTAGAAACAAGAACTGCTGAAACAGTACTATCAACCCCTCCTGAGCAAGCAGCTAAAACCTCATCACTAGAAGTTATAATACCCCTAATATATTTAGAAACATCATCAATAAATGCTTTAGGATCAAAGCTAAGCATAACGTGGAAGTAAACACACTTATATAAATCTTTCGTTAAAAAATTAGGACGTGGCAACTTAGGAAATCAAATATAATATGTTAAGTTGCCAGGTCCAAATTAGATGGAATACGGCAACCTATGGACATAACACTAGTCGAACAGTAATTACTCAGTCACCATATCCATTAGATGGAATGTAGCAGCTTAAGATGCTAGATACAATATGAGTTGCCGGATTCGCTAGATGCAGCAACTTAGAAGTTAATACGATATGCTACCAGATCTATAAATGGTTGAGTAATCTATATAGCCTCATCCACAATTGGAGGAAGCTAAGATCTTAAACAATTTTATTTAATCTTTGAAGCTTAGTTCTTTGGTAATCGTACTTTCCATCTTGGGTATGTACGAATTAAGGGATAATGTTGACTTTTTCTCGTTTCTATTGTATGGGTAGGTTTGCGAAATTCGAAATTAAGCCATAAGCTATTTTGTCGAAAGATTTATATATCGGCTATAGGTTACCGTTTACCTAGTATAGGTGAGAGGATGCCCTTAAGATTCTGTCTTGAATGTAAAAACTTTGAGGATAGAGTGGAGATAGATGGAGTTGCTCTATGCGCTAAGGGCCATAATCCAAGAATTAGCTGCCCAGAGTTTCAAGATAGGTTTGAAGGGATGAGGGTTACCATATCAAGAACACATTTCTGTCTTGAATGTAAAAACTTTGAGGATAGAGTGGAGATAGATGGAGTTGCTCTATGCGCTAAGGGCCATAATCCAAGAATTAGCTGCCCAGAGTTTCAAGATAGAGTTACAGATATATTCTATGCCTATATCTATCGAGCCTATCTTTACAGTATAGGTGAAACTGATGAGGGGAAAAAATATTTTGAGGAACGTTTCTCCAGAAAGCTTTCACCTCAAGAGCTTGCCTACATCCTCCTAGCGGAATACTTCAACTTAAACCTGGACTATCTTGACTTTTGCAGATGCTGGGGTATCGTGAGTAGAATATATAGGCAGAAAATACCGTCTATATCGGAGATTCTTGATGCAGCCTTAGAAAGATTTAACAAGCATGGTGAGAGAACAGATCTTAAAAAAGCATTTCTAGACATCATCTACTCCGTAAAAACACCTAGAGAAGTTGCTGAAGCGATTTCTAGCGGTCTCTATAGGGGCTAGGATGACATGATGAATGAGATAGTTTTCAAGGAGGAGTTGGCTCCAGAAATTAAGCGCGTAAAGATTATGAATCCATTAATTGCTAAAAAGTCTAAATCTGGACAATTTGTGATTCTAAGAGTGGAGAGAGATGGGAGAGAATTCCATTACATGCATAACCTTATGAAAAACAAAGTTAACGTTGAGAAGTTTAAGCACAAGCTTATAGCCGACGCTTCAATTTGACGGCCTCCCTGAAGCTTTGAGGAAACAACTCTTCTTAGGGGTCTTACGATGAAGGCTACCACTGCCTTAAACAATCCCTATGGTGAAGATAAAGTCATTGAAGCCTGTGGGCTCTTCGGTATGATGGATCTTACTGGTAGGCGTTTCGGCTCTAAATATCCAATTAAAGCCATTTCAAATATGCATGAGAGAGGAAACGGGCTTGGTGGAGGCTACGTCATTTATGGGCTTTATCCCAAGCATAAGGATGACTATGCATTTCACATCATGTATCTGAATAGTGAAGCCAAAGAAAAGACGGATAGGCTTTTAGCACAAAACTTCGATGTTCTTGAAGCTGAGGAAATGCCTGTCAACCCAAAAGCAAACGTATGGAAAGCGCCTCTTATATGGCGATATTTCGTTCAGCCAAAGAAAAGGGCAGCCAAAAATCAGTCACATGACGAGTATGTGTTGAAGAATGTCATGAGGATCAACACTGAAATAGGAGGCGCTTTTGTATTCTCAAGTGGAAAGAACATGGGCGTATTTAAAGGCGTAGGCTTTCCAGAGGATATTGCGGAATACTTCTGCTTAGACGAGTATGAAGGCTACATGTGGATCTGTCATGGAAGGTTCCCAACGAACACTCCAGGCTGGTGGGGAGGCGCCCAACCGTTTAACATCCTTGATTGGACAGTCGTACATAATGGCGAGTTGTCCAGTTACGGTACAAACCGCAGGTATTTAGAAATGTATGGCTACTACTGTACCATGCAAACCGACACTGAAGTCGTGGCGTACGCGTTAGACTTGCTTACGAGAAAGCATAAGTTGTCAATAGAAGTTGCCGCTAAAATATTCGCTCCTCCCTTCTGGTTTGAAATTGACGCTATGGCGCCAAGAGAAAGGGATTTCTACACAGCACTGCGTCAATGCTACGGTAGCTTGCTTTTGAATGGCCCCTTTGCCATAATTGCAGCTCGTACCTGGGAAATGATAGGGTTAACAGATCGTGTAAAGCTTAGACCGCTAACGGCGGGAATTAAAGATGATATGTTCTATTTGTCATCTGAAGAAGCTGCTATACGTTTAGTGGCACCCCACTTAGATAGGGTCTGGAGCCCTCGTGCAGGCGAGCCTGTAATTGCGAGACTTAAAACTGTAAGACCTCTAGAAACCCTGGTAACCACGTGGGAAAATGAAAAGCTATGTTGAACCAGAATTTATTATTGAACGAGACAACGAAAAATGCACAAGATGTAAAGTTTGCATAGAGCAGTGCACTTATGGTGTTCATTATTATGATCCTAAGAACGATATAGTTCGTAGCCGGGATGAAAATTGTGTAAACTGCCACCGTTGTGTTGTCTTTTGTCCAACAAAGGCAATAACCATAAAGAAGAATCCAACACAATACACTGAAAACTGGCACTGGACTAGGGAAGCCATAACAGACATTAAAAAGCAGGCGGAAACAGGGGGAGCGATCCTAACCGGGATGGGCTGCGACAAATCCTATTATACATATTGGGATAGGATTCTCCTCAACGCTAGCCAAGTTACTAATCCTTCGATTGACCCTTTAAGAGAACCCATAGAACTTCGAACATATTTAGGTGCGAAACCCGATAAACTTGAGCTCGAAATGGAAAACGGCGATGTAGTGTTGAAAACGAAGCTTGCGCCTCAACTGTGCGCTGAAACTCCAATTCTCTTCGCAGCTCTTTCATATGGAGCGGTAAGCTTCAATGCTCATTTAGCTTTAGCTCGCGCTGCAGCAGAGTTTGGCACATTTATGAACTCTGGTGAAGGAGGTTTAGACAAGAGGCTCTATAAATATGGTGACCACATCATTGTGCAAGTAGCCTCAGGTCGCTTCGGCGTCAGCCCAGACTATTTAAATGTGGGAGCAGCACTAGAAATCAAAATAGGTCAAGGGGCAAAGCCAGGCATAGGCGGACATTTACCCGGGGAAAAAGTTACCCAAGAAATAGCACAAATCCGTATGATCCCAGTTGGAACAGACGCTCTTTCCCCAGCCCCCCACCATGACATATACTCCATTGAAGACCTGCGTCAACTCATCTACGCCTTGAAGGAGGCAACTGACTACACCAAACCTGTAGCAGTTAAAATAGCTGCTGTGCATAACTCTGCAGCCATTGCCAGCGGCATGGTACGCGCCGGAGCCGACATAATCGTCTTAGACGGGGTCAGGGGTGCGACAGGAGCAGCGCCAAAGGTTATCCGTGACAACGTTGGCATCCCCATTGAGTTAGCCCTCGCCTCAGTGGACCAGCGACTCAGAGATGAAGGTATTCGTAATAAGGCATCCATTATAATTTCCGGTGGGATCAGAAGTAGTGCAGACGTTGTGAAGGCCATTGCCCTAGGAGCGGATGCTGTTTACATAGGCACAGCAGCCCTTGTGGCCATGGGCTGTACGCTATGCCAGAAATGCTATACAGGAAAGTGTCCATGGGGCATAGCAACCACAGACCCGTGGATTTCTAAACGACTCGACCCAGACGTTGCCGCGGGGAGACTCGTCAACCTTCTTCGAGCTTGGAGCCTTGAGATCAAGGAAATGATGGGAGGCATGGGCATAAACGCCATCGAAAGCCTACGAGGCAACCGCGAACAGCTTCGCGGCGTCGGGTTAACTGATACTGAGCTGAAAATTCTCGGAATAAAAATGGCAGGTGAATAATCAATGGATAAAGGGCTTTCACATAAAGAACAAAAACAATCCAGCCCTTTAGGTTCTGTCGTTGCAAACAACGGAGTTATCACCATAAATGCCGCCGACATGAATTACCGAGACCTTAATTTTCTTCTAAAATCCTACAGCAACTCAGCCAAAAGAATAGACATATACAATGTTAATGGGCAAAGATACATAGGCACTAATTTAAAAAACAATGTGGAAATACACGTCTACGGAACACCAGGTAACGACCTTGCAGCCTTCATGGACGGCCCCACCATTTATGTTCATGGTAACGCTCAAGATGGAGTTGGAAACACCATGAACAGTGGCAAAGTGATTATTTATGGACGTGCAGGAGACGTAGTTGGCTATGCCATGAGGGGCGGAAAAATCTTCATCCGCGACGATGTAGGTTACCGAGTTGGCATACACATGAAGGAGTATGGTAATCAAAAACCTACTCTTGTTATAGGAGGGACAGCTCAAGACTTTTTGGGAGAATATATGGCTGGAGGAATACTTGTTGTTTTGGGACTTACACTGAAGGATGACGAAGACCACAAAGCCAAGTTTGTTGGCACCGGAATGCATGGCGGCACCATCTACGTCCGAGGCCAAGTAGCCCACATAGGAAAAGAAGTAAAGATTATGAAGTTGGAGAGAAACGACATAGCCTTGCTTAAGCCTATCATCGAGGAATTCTGTGGCTACTTCAACTTTGACGTCAACAAAATCTTGACAGAGGAATTTAAAAAATTGATTCCGTTCTCAACAAGGCCTTATGGAAGACTATATGCTCAATAAAACTTGTAAGGGCATGTTAAGCAACGTTACGCCATCTTTTAAGTCTGCGAGAATCCCAACTGTTTTATTCCCCCTTGATTATGGATTGCTACAGGAAATACTTCAATGGAAATTGCCTCTTCATGTGTATGCGCATTTAGAGAAAGTTTTCAGGATACCAAATTCATCTAGTTGGTTGGGCTATTTCGTCGTTGGTTTTCATGATATTTTTAATTTGAAATCTTCTTTGACGACATTTAGGACCACATTTGTGACCACCCTTTTCACATAGGACAAGCTAAGCAAACGTTTTATGAATTGGTTTAAGCTATCTCTATCTTTGAATCTTGCAAATTACGGCGATGTCAAAGTCTCCGGTTATATCGTAGACAGATACAACATTGTTCATTTTCGTTATCTCGTTTTCAACGTCTAAAAGGTGTTTCCTCTGCTTGAATAAGTATGATTGCTGTTAAATTGTACCCCACCTTAGCCATGTCTATCAGCACAATGTAACCCTTAACTACGTCTCTTTCCTCTAAACTTTTGATGTAATTATAAGCGGTTCCAACGGATATTCCAAGCTTACTCATAATTTTATTATATGAAAGTCTGAAATCTTCTTGGAGTACACTAATGATTCTTAAATCTATATCATCTAATCTTTCAGTTAAGTTCGACTTCAAAATGCTTCGCCTTAAACGTTTTCAACGGTGTTGAACAAATGTTCATTTATCTCAATGTTCATTTATCTCAAAGTTATACAAATGTTTTTGCTTATAGTGAAAGTATTTATATATAGTATGAAATGGAATTGTTGAATGATTGTGAGAACATGGGAGATGCTGATAGCGTTAAAAAAGCCATTGAGTTGCTGAAGGCAAACAAAGTAAGATGGGTTCACTCTACATTCATTGATATACGTGGGTTAATGCATGATATGATCATACCTTCAAGAGAATACATTGATGGAGGCGCCTTCACGGCGGGCTTGGGTTTTGACGGTTCCTCTGTGAGAGGCTATAAGTCCATCGAAGAGTCTGATATGATCCTTATCCCTGATCCTAAAACCCTGGCTATAATCCCGTGGGCTAGCGACGGGGATCAAAAAAGCGCAATAATAATTGGAGACGTACATGAGGCTTACGGTAACGGCCCCTCCGAAGTATGCCCTAGAGGATATGTTGCAAAAAACGCTGTGAAAAGCGCTGAAAGTATGGGCTACACTGCGTTTTTCGCTCCAGAAATAGAGTACTTCCTCTTCTCTTCAA
>Ga0272445_1000517_pt1 | contig 35768 bp, 70 predicted proteins | sample YNPCB0031_FD_194404 | JGI IMG/M metagenome (GOLD analysis project Ga0272445, IMG submission 194404) | Hot spring sediment microbial communities from Yellowstone National Park, WY, United States - YNP-CB-003-1 | ecosystem: Environmental > Aquatic > Thermal springs > Hot (42-90C) > Sediment... | reverse complement strand
TGGGTGGTTTAAATGGTGAGGAATAAATGTAGGTTTTGGGGAGAGAACGTTCACCCATTCCTCGATGATGGATGCCACCTAGGATACAGCTACTGCAACCCAGAAACATGCGGGGACTACCAGCCAGTAAAGACGGGGAAAACCAAATAAACATTTTTTCTTATAGGTGGAGCCCCGCATAACTTTTTTATGGGTGGTTGAATGGATGTGAGGTTGCTGGCTTGTCCGAGGTGTGGTGGAATACTGTTTAGAGTGTATCATGTAGCTGTTGAGGGTTTCTTCGGGAAACATCCCTTAACGTTCCTGCTTCACAGATGTGAGGGATGTGGATGGGAAAGCCATCCGAGGGATGAGGGGCAGCTACGCCGACTACTCATCGACGTGCTGCAGGGCAAGCCTCTGGAAGGGTTTATATTTGCGGATGAGAATTTAACGGTGGTAAAATGATTAAGGAGTTGATAACTGTGAAATCCATAAATCCGAAGTATCAGAACTGGCTGATAATTGCAACTAGGGAGGGTAGAGTATTCTTCATACCTGAAAAGGAGTTCCTAGACTTAATGGTTGAGGCTCAGAGGAGGTTTAAGACTATTGCGCCGCTAGCCCCATACCCATATGTGCTTGGAGCTTTATGGAAAACCAACAGCACAATATATAAGTGGTTTATAAAAAGGCTTGAGGAGAAGCAGGAGGTCTACAGGAAATACATAGATGAGTATAGAAGCTCTACATGTAGCTCATAAATACATGTAGAATTTTTATGGGTGGGCATGTGAGGCTTCCGATAGCTAAACATCTTGTTGAAGCATTCTGTAGGGGATGCGGCAACTTTAAAGGGGTTGACGGCATGGCTGAGCCGTTAAGAGATGTATTCATCGTTAAATGCCTAGCTGGTGGGGAGTGGGAGGATGAAAACTGTAGGGCTTGCACAGGGACGCTAAGCTACGTGGCGGAGAAGTATGGTCCTAGAGTCTGCCTAGCACTATCAGAATACTTCAGCAAGTGAAGTATTTTTATGGGTGGTTTAATGGATAGGGAGCATATACCAGCTATTGTTTGGCGTGAAAAGGAGAACGCAGCAATACTTGAAAGCTTGGAGGTTGCTGTGAGAGTGTTGAAGGGGAGGAGGCTGACGGAGGCCCAGAAAACCTACGCTCTAGATTTAGCCATAGACCTCATCGAGCTGGCTAAAGGTGATTTAGATGATGAAGGTTTTTGAAAGGGGACGTGGACTAGTGGGCTACGTGCTGGAAACCTTGGAGGCCTACTGTAGCGGCAACACGGTCTGCGGCCTCTGCGCATATCCATACGAGCTTGTGAAGATAAGGAGGGCGATGGGGGTTACTAACCCGTCAAGGTATGCGGTCGTCTACGTTGACCATGCACATACTTCAGAGCATCAGACGCCGACTCTGGAAGTTGTGAGGTGGGTTAGGAGATGGGAGGTTGAGAGGTTTAAGCAGATGACGTATAAAGAACTTGTTAAAGCCCTAGCTGATGAAGATTAAAAACTAACAAACTATTTTTACGGGTGGTTTAATGGTTAAGGAGTATTTCCTAACGTATAGGCATGTGAACGGGCAGATAATAAGGAAGCAGCTGACGGAGCATGAGCTTCAGGAGGTTTATGAAAGCCCATTCGTAAAGGAGATTGTAGCAGTAACACCTATAGACTTCAAGAACTTCCTGAACAGCCTAGCAGAGCATGGGAGGAAGGAGCAGGAATACATATTGAGGAAGCGTAGGTGACGGCTGTGGATTCTGGAGAGTTTGAATTCGTATATTCAACCTACGGCAGCTACGGGCAGCATACGGCTAGGGTTCCGCTATTCATAGTTGGCGGGAGAATACTTACTCCTAAGCAGGCTCTCGCTGAGGGGTTTGTGGAGGAGGAGGTTAAGGACAAGCACAGCAGGAAAAACCTCCACTACTACAGGATATATAGTTTGCGGAGGCCAGTTGACGGGGTTGTAGTTTTCAAATGTAGCGCAAGCTCAAGCAGGGAAGTTGCTGAAGACCCTGAAGTATATGGCGGCGTAAGCGTTTCCACGCTTGATGAGAAGCATTGGATAGTGAATGGGGAATGGGTAGTGGATAAATGCGTACGTGAGCTATGGCGTGGGAAAGGACTGCAGACGAAGGGAGAGTTTGAGGAGAGGGAGGAGCTGAAGAGGAGGATCGAAGCTGAGAAGATGATGGCTGAGAAGAGGAGGATGGCGGCTCCCCAAATAAAGGCTACGGCGACGAAGAACGGAATAATACTTACTGGAGACACATACCACCACAGGGAAGCTATAAAGACGGCTGCTAAAAGCTGCGGGGGATATGCGAAGTGGGATGGACGGGTCTGGATCGTTCAAGGCGTTGAAGCCCAATCCTTCATCAAGAAGCTGAAGGAGCTTCTGCCAAGCAAGGCAACAATACTTTCAGAAGACAAAACCTAAATAACATCTATTTTTATGATGAATGGGTGGTTGTAGTGGAGGGGATAGACATAGATGAATTGAAAAAGTCGATGCCTGCATTCGGCTGGAAACTGTTTAAAGCATTACAGCACTTCAACAGCAGAGCCAGAAACGGGGCGGAGATAAGAGTTGTGTGGAACGATAGAGAGATCGTAGTATCTGCTTGCAACTCTTATTTATCGCTTGAGTTTGAAGGCGGCTACGTCAAGCTTCTCTTCAGAAGACTTTGGAATTTTGAGAATGGAGGTGGTGAGCTACGGATCGTTAAGACGGGGATGGAAATGGACATGGACATGTTTCAAAAAGTATCAGCAAGCATAGTAGGCTTAGTTGACGCCATGCCAGTTTCACTCAATGCGTTGGTTGAGACTGTGAAGGATAATATTAAGGAAGTGAAGAATGAAGGGGGCAAAACCTAAATAACCCAACCTATTTTATTTGGGTGGGAAAATGGTGGAAGAGGTTGAGTTTGAGGTTGAGTTTAAAAATCTGGAGGAGCTGTGGGGTAGGATTGCGGAGTATGAGAGGAGGCTTAAGGCGAAGTTTATTGGTGCAGATGTTGAGTCGGATGCTGAGGGAGGGAGGGCAGTGGCTAGATTCATCTATCCAGTAGGGAGAATAGATGATGAAGAGGTTGCTGTAAGCGTATGGAACTGTAGAGCTGCGTTATTCATAGGTGGGAAAAGCGAGGACGGATTCAAACTGTCGGAGGAGCAGAGGGAGGCAATTGAGAGGTGGAAGGAATACGTAATATACGAGGAGAACGGTGGAGCAATAAACTGGAGCGGAATATATTATCCAAGCCCATACGCTGTGGAAATACTTAAGGAAATACTTGCTGGAAACCCTGAAGCAGTAAACAAGCTGGAGGCCTGTGATGCTGATGAAGAATGAAAAAATAGAAATAACGAATGCTCTTTTAGCATTGGATAATGCATACTTTATACTCAGCATACTACATAAGAAAATGCTTGACTGCGACGAGCATGAGTGGGCTGAGGAGATAACTGATGCATTAAACTACCTTGAAATGGCGGATAATTACCTTAGAAAGGTGATTGCTGATGAAAGTTAAGAAGGTAATATGCGAAATATGCGGGGAAGAATTTAAAATATGTGATAAACTTGCAAATACATCAGTATGTGCTTCATGTATTTATATTGAGAACTGGGGTAGAATACCGCTTTACTCTTCATGGCAACTATGTTTTTACTGCCCATACGATAGAGTATGCCAAAAGGTGATTGCTGATGGAGATCAAGAAGGTTGAGGCTGAGGGCCATGTTATCTACGTGTTTGAATGTCCGAGATGTGGGAGAAGGATTACAAGCCTATACAAGAACCAGCTTAAATACAACGCTAAACAGCACATGCTTAAATGCAGGGAGCAACAACACTAATTTTTTTACGGGTGGCTATATGTGGACTCCAGAAATAGATGACTCCTTTGCTTTGAAGGGGAATCTTAAAGCCTATGCGAGAAGGTATGTGGGGGAGGGGGATGTGATAGCTGTAAAGTTCGGCTTGGAGGGTTGGAGAACCATATTCAACGAGTACAGGAGGACGAGAGTAAACCCGACAGCCATATTTCTAAACATGCTTATCCCAGTTCTTGAAGGGAGGGGGTATGGGGAGATGCGGATTGCAAGATGGATTTTCGAGGAATCCATTGACCAGCTAGTTGCATACCAGCTATGGGAGGCGACGATACGTGTAAAATGCCGTGGGGAAGTTCCCAAATGGATAATTCTCCCAGCACTGGACAAATACTAATTTTTACGGGTGGTTGTGATGCAGGAGCTTGACGTAAGCATACTTCTTGAAAAGGTTTTAAACCACCCAAAAGTTAAAGAATACATGAAGGAGGAGAAGGAGTTTAACCCAGAACTTGCGGAGCTGGATGCCCAGATCGATGCGTTGAGGTGGTTCTTCACTGAAGACTATGACTTAATCTTCTCAATAGATGAGATATACAAATACATTGTTGAAGCGGTTAAAAGCAAAGTAGACTATGCAACATGTGGAAAGGAGAGATTTATAAATACTCTTAGAGAAGGCTTCAACCTTAAAGAGTTCGTGGATAAAAAGCTGGAGGAGGTGCTTGACGGTCTTGAGCTGGAGGCACGGGGATACGGCTAAGGGCTTAAATCTACACATTTTTATATGGGTGGTTATGATGGGGTTGAAGGCTAAGTTGACGTCGATCCTGTTTACGGCTGTGTTTGCGGCTGCGGGGATGTGGTGTGTGGACGTAGCCTTTAAGCATTTGGGGAGAGTTGGTGAAAGCGTGGGGTACATGGTTACAGCCATGCTGCTCCTTATGCTTGCAGCGGCAACGTTGATGTTTGCGGTTGTAGACCCTTAATTTTTGGGTGGTTATGTGAGGTGTAGTATTTTATGTGGTGGAGAAATAGTTCCAGTATTTGAGGATGTTGCAAATATTGTTGGAGACTTCCACGCTGTTGTTGATGGAGGTGGGCTACGTGTTAGGGATGTGGATGCTTCACGTGTATGCATGGTTGACCTCCACGTTTCGAAAAGCGTCTTCAAGCAGCTTCCGAGGAGGAGGGTTATTCTTGAGGTTTACGGTGACGAGGTTAAAAGGGTTAAGCATGTCTTAGAGATCAGGGGGATGGCTGAGGGGAGGAGGGGGGTTGAGGTCAGCGTTAAGAATGGCTTAGCATACATGAATGGATTAGTCGTAGGGAAGATATGTAGTGAGGAGCATGAGTTGAAGGTTGTGGACGACAAGGTCCTACCTGCAAGATTCCAGATCGGCGACGTGGCTGCTTTGAAGAGGATCGTTACGCAGGCTTTAAAGATGAAGTATGGATACGTAATATTCACGTATAGCAGGGGTTGGAGGCTAACGTTTAGGAGGGGCGTAGAGGACAGAGAGGGGGAATTCACAGTTTCCCCAAGCATATTTTCAAAACCTACAAGAAGGTTTAAAGCAGCCTACAGCCTAAACATTTTGAAGCCGCTGATAATTCCAAGGTTTAAGAAGGCATATGCACGTGCAGGCAGCGACAAACCCCTAAAAATAGAGTACAGAGAGGGGAAGATTAAACTCACAGTATACATTGCCCCAGCACTTCTGGAGTGAGCTTGGAAACCTAGACTCTAAAACTCGGAAAATACAGGGCAGGGTAAAACTTCTTAATACCTTTTTTAAGGGTGGTTATGTTTAAGTTGCCGAGTAATTTCTTAAGTGTTGTTAAGGGCTACGATGACTTGAAGAGGGTTATTGTGAAAAGCATAACTGGAGACAGGCCAGTACACATTATGCTTGCTGGTCCACCATCATCGGGTAAATCAATAATTCTTGAGGAGGTTAGGAGGGCTGGAGGAGGGGATTGCGCCTACTTCCTCGGCGGAACATCTACGAAGATAGGGATCAGGGATGTTATACTTGAGGTTAAGCCTAGAATAATAGTTATAGACGAAAGCCTAACAGGCTCCTGTTAGGCCGTCAGTTGGATAAGATAAGGGATGGTAGGGAGATAAGCGTTCTCCTATCGTGGATGGAGATGGGGAGGATAGTTGTTGCTAAGCATAGGGTTTACAGGGTTGCTGAGGGAAAGGGCTGGGTTTTCGCAGCTGTTAACAGCTTGAAGAGGATTGCCAAGATGAGTCCTGAGCTTGTTTCAAGATTCCTTGTCTTCGAGCTTAAGCCATACACGGAGAAGGAGTATTTGGAGGTGGCTACAGCCGTGCTTACGGAGAGGGAGGGGGTTAAGCCAGACCTAGCCAGATACATAGCTGAGAAGCTTGCGAAGCATACGAGGGATGTGAGAGTGGCGAGGAGTGTTGCGAGGCTGTGTAGGACGAGGGGGGAGGTTGACGAGGTTGTGAAGACAATACTTAAATACAATTCAAAATAATTTTTAAAGTTTATATATGTCTACGGATTAATCTATTAGGTGTTGAGGGTGGCTGAGAAGTATAAGGCTGAAGCCGTCTTAATAAGGTGTAGGCCAAGCGGGGCTGAGCTAATCTGCCAAATAAAGGAAATACATGATGCCTCAACTAGGGAGTCTGAGGTACGTGTAGAGGAAATATATATAGATGGATGCGGCGGAGTAACTGCAAGATACTATGGAGGCGGGGAGCTGGTGCTGCATCACTCCATGCTATCATCGGCGGGGGAGGCGGAGGCAAGGTTTAAAGAGGACCCGAAACGTTTCAGAGAGCATTACGCAATGGATGTAGAGGTGGAGAGGAGGAAGCTGTACAGCTTCGGAGTAGACCTTCCATGCTGGTAGCTTCACTACAACCTTTTCAGGGTGGGAGTGAGACGTGACATTATTCCTACTCCGTGGGGGATCATTAACTCGCTGCATTTTGCTGCGTATTCATCGTAGTATTTTTCATCCTCCTTTATGCGGTCTAAATGTCTTCTATACCATCTCTCACTTATGTATTTCAGGATTTCAGGTTCAAGCTCCTTAACTTCTTCAGAAGGCTTCTTTTCAGCCATAACTATATGTGTTAAAGCGTAAATTTAAACTTTACTGTTTATGAATGCGTACCTATAAGTTTACTCCTTAACATATTGTGCTTTCTTCGCTATGTTCCTTGCTGAGTTTAGATCTCTATTGTAGTCTTTGTATCCGCATTTTTCACATGTGATTAATCTATCATGCTTCCCATATATTTTTACTTGGCCTCCACATTTATGGCATAGCTTAGTAGTATCTTTTGGATCCACTTCTACTACGTTGAAGCCTTTCGCCATGGCTCTTAACGTAAACTGTCTTAAAGCAGTTTTTGAATACAGCCAATTGTTTATCATTTTATTGTCTTTTCGGATCAGCTTATACATTACCTCTACCTCCTCTACGGCTAGGGTGCAGACCCCGTATTTCTCCCTTATCCTAGCGAGGAAGTTTCCATGAGCTAGCTTCACTATCCCCCTCATTTCCCTATAGCATTCATTCCACTTATCCTCCTCCCCTCTTCTCTGATATCTTGACCTTAATCTTTGAAGTCTATCAATTCCCCTCATGTATTCCCCTGCATCGAAGAATAGTGGAGGACCCTCAAACGGTGATGCAACCCACCTCCTAAGGTTGAAGTCAACACCTACAATTTCCCCGTTTACACTGTTTTGAACTGGAATACTTACATAGGCAAACCAATCCTTATTCTCCCTTACGATGATGAATGGGAGGTCTTTAAGCTCCTCTAAGGCTTCATAGTATGGAAGCTCAGTTTTCGCAACTGGGATCCTTACCCTTCTACCCCTCCCCTTCAGCAGCTGAACCTCCACAAACCACACCCCATCCTCACTTACAAACTTCGCATTGTAGCTTGTGTCGAAGGGTATTACTGCCTTCTCACCAAGGCTTCCCGTAAACCTCTGGACTAGAAGAGCAAGAGTATACGCTGAAGTCTCCACTCCTGCATCCTTCATTTTATGGTAAAGCATCTTCTGAAGCTCAAGCCTTGACAAGTTGAGGAATTTAACCACCTCCTCCTCACACCTCCTCAGCATCAACTCCTGGCTTGGAAGAGGGTAAAGCCTCACAACCACAGTTCTATATCGGGTATTAACCCTCAGCCTCAGCCACCCCCTTCATCAACCTGTTAATTACGTCATCGTAGGTTTCGCCTTTACGACCAATCCTCTTCAACTTCTCCACAGTCTCCTTCCTCAACCTTAACTGGAAAAGTTTATATATAAGCTTTTCCATCTATTCCTAGACTCAGCCTACACGGCTAAGAGTCTTGGAGGCCCAAGCCACCCTAGCTATGTTTCACTAGGGTTGCCGATGAGCACCTGATGCCTACACAACCTAAATGGGGGTGTAGGATGTAGGGGTGAGGTGTAAAAAGTAGGGAGACAAACAAAAATGAAACTACCTTGCCTGATACAGGTTGTGAAGACTATAAGAAATGAAACTATTGGCCATCCAATTTGTAGGCTTAAATATTGGTTGTGAAGACTATAAGAAATGAAACCAGGGTGGGAGAATGGAGTTTGAGGAAGTGAGGAGGAGGGTTGAAGAAGTTTTCCCAGAGCTTATAAAAATACTTGAGGAGAAACATCCTGAGCTTGTACCGCTGTACAGGCTCAGGTATGAGTATGCTACAGGTGAGCATTACAGCTTAAGCATGAGGCTACATAACGCATACGAGATCCTGAAGACATACAGCATCCTGAAGCACTAGGAAGCCAACATCCACATTTTTTTTATGGGTGATTGTATGCTGTGGAGGGGTTTGTTGAAGTATGTGTTGAAGACCATACTGTCATGCTGGGCTATTTCAATACCGTTAAGGATGATTGTTGCCTACGTTGAGGGGGAAGTATATGTTCCAATACTGCTCGACGTTGCTGTGGATTGGACTCCGCTCCTCGTGTTTGGGCTGTGGATGTTTGCTGAGGGGGTTAGAGGATACTACAGATTCTTTAAGGTGAGGGGATGTGGGGTTTAGCTTGTTGACGGAGCTTGACAGAGAGATCCTTAAGCTCCTAGCTGGGAGGGGGGAGATGTCCAGTAGGGAGATTGCTTCACATCTTAAGAGGGATGGGAGGAAGGTAGGTGGGAGGCTTAAAGTTTTGAGGAGGCTTAAATACGTTGAGAGAAACAGCGGTAAGTATAGGGTGGTTAGGTTTGACTGGTGAAGTGGACATATATAGTGAGGAGTTTTTGAAGTATGTGTATAGTAGGATTGTTGTTGCTGGTAGGAGGGTTTTCAGCTTTCAAACTGATGAGGAGAAGCTGGAGGGATGGAGGATGATTGATGAGGGGAAGCTTGGAGAAATGACTAGGTACAGTTCATGGCTTAAAAACATATTCATATACGTTGTTTTAACAGCTCCCCCTGATAGGCTTAGGGAAATACATGACTTGCTCGACAAATTCTCTAGGAGGATATGTTTGGAGAAGGGTATTGTTGCGTGGTGGAGTAGATGGCTTGAAGGATTTCTATCAGCAGTAACAGTTATGGCTGCGATGAGGCTTGAAAAGGAGAGGTTTGACGAGGACTTGAAGTGGTTCCTTGAAAAGCTTAAAACGGGAGAGTACGATTAAAATTTAAATACTACTTTTTAAAATTATACTTATGGCTGAGGAGGTTAGCTACGTAGATGTTATGAATGACGTTCTTGAGGGTGCTTTAAGCAGGATAAGGGAAAACACGAAGTTTAAAAATGCTGAGTTGAGGGAGGTTGAGAAGGGCGTGAAAACCGTTGTTCCGAAGCCCTCAATACTTGGGGAGAAGGCACGTGACAGGGAGGGTAAATGGAGGGATCTCCACGAGGTAACCGTTAAGTGCGGGGTGGATAGATGCGGTGTTGAGGGACACTTCACAGCTACTGGGGATATGGGTGAGATGCTTTCGGAGTCGATAAACAGCATTAAGAGATGTGCTGCTGGGCTTTCAGCCTCACCCTTCGAGCCAGACGTGAGGAACCCTATTGTAAACGTTTCATTCACATGCGATGCCCCGACGCCTGTGGATGCGGCTTCCCAAAGCTTCGACGTTATAAAGAAGCTTGAGGAGTGCGAGGATGAGGAGAGGAAGCTTAGGGAAACCCTTGAGGCGAAGTACGGCAAAGACTATGCCTCAATACTTAGGCTTAGAATGATGAAGAAAAGGCTGAGGAAGCTTGGATTCATATAGGGTGGATATGGAGAAGACTTGTCCACACCTCTCCAGATGTTTAGATTACAGTAGGCTCTACGCCCAGTACAGAGCTTTAATGGAGGAAAACTATCTTTTAAAGCAGGCTTTAAGAGAGCTTTCCAAACACTTTAAAGTACCTGAGCAGGTGGAGAAGATCCTCGGCCCAGAGGCTCCTGAGGAGTATGAGCCGTGGGCTGAGAGAAGCAGGAAGTTTCAGGCTGTGAAAACCCTCGTCCTAAACGTAGTCGTTGACCAGTTTAGAAGATGCGGATCCCCAATACATTACAGCAGGGTATGGGAGGTTTTCAAGGTTAAGTATCCGAGCATAAGGTTCAGGGATAAGGGTATTGAGACCATAGGTAGAATATGTAGAATGCTTAGGCAGGACGGATACCTAGCATCTCCGAGGCAGGGATACTATATGCCTGGGCCGAAGCTAATATCTGAAGAGCAGAGCAGACTTCAAGTCTAGCGTCTACATACCTTCATAGCTTCACTCCACGCAAGCTTCATAGCCTCCGAGAAGTCAACCTTTTTCTCCTGCATTATCTCGAATGCTTTACACATCCTCCAGGCTGAGAACTCCTTTATCTCGTAGCATGAGGGTGGGGGACCCTGAAGAATGGATACGCAGTGCGGCGTAATATGTTTTTCACCTTTAACCTCGGATAAGCTGTATTCGTGTAGGTGGACTCCCTCATCAGTTAGCAGACAGACCGATAGATGCCATCCTAAGTGTCTGGACTCCTCAGCCATATGCATATATTTAGCGACAAGTATTTAAGCTTTGCTGGGTTTTAGGGATGGTGGTTGGTTGGGGTTCGACCCTAGACGTGTGCTGAGGATTATTGGGGAGGTTGCTTCGGCAGCAGCTATTGCGGTAATATCGAGGAGGAATCCAGAGCTTAAGCCTGTGGCTACGGTTATTGCGGCTGTATGTATTACTTCAGCTGTCTACGAGGTCGTTGCATAGTAAGACTTATAGCTGTAGACTAGAGTATACAGTAGTGGTTGGCTTGGACGTCGGCGAGGCAGCTAGAAAAATTCTACGCCTCAAATATCCTAGAAGCGTAGGCTTCACTGTTCTTGATGTTGGATGTAGCCTGAAGATTCTTGAAAAGCTTAGGAGGGAGGGAGCTTTAAAGCTTATACGTAGAGTTGGGGAGATAAGATACTACGATGTTGCTGATGCGTCGAAGCTCAGCAGCATAGCTTCAGGGGAAGGGTTTTCTGGAGGCTACGTAGATGTTCCGAGGGACTTGTTCAGCGTTATAGAGGGATACGATGATGTGAAGAGGCTTCTATGGCTTACCATCAAGGCGGAGAAGCCAGTGCACGTCTTGATGACGGGTCCTCCTGGAACTGCTAAGACGATGTTTATGCTTGAGCTAAGCCGCATCCACGGGGCAACCTACGTTCTCGGTTCGAGAAGCAGCAAGGCTGGGCTTTCAAGCCTACTAATAGAGAAGATGCCTAGAATACTCCTCATAGATGAGATCGATAAGATGAACTATAAAGACACCTCAGTCCTGCTGAGCCTGATGGAGACGGGGATAGTTTCCGAAACCCTGTTCGGCCGTGTACGTGAGGAGAGGCTTGACACAAGGGTTATAGCTGCATGCAACGTTGAGAGGAAGCTTGACCGCGCATTGATTTCAAGATTTACAGTTGTCAGGTTTTCGGAGTATAGCCCTGAAGAATTTGTAAGGGTGGCTACGAGAGTCCTTGCGGAGAGGGAGGGGCTAAGCCCAGAGCTTGCAAGATACATTGCTGAATCCCTTAAAAACATTACGAGGGATGTGCGTGCAGCAATACAGGTGGGTAGGAGATGTAGGAGTAGGAGCGACGTTGACTGGATGATAAGCAAATTCTACGTTGGAAGGGTGAGGCTGTAGTGGCTGAGGAGCTTGTTAAGCGTAACGTGGAGATCCTCTCATCCGTTAAGACATATGCAAGATATGCCTTCCCAGCGATCAGGATGAGGCTCTACAGAGAGCTTAGGAGGGGGGCGCTGTGGGAGAGGGCTTTGGCTCCTAGGTATAGGCTGATGAGTGATGAGAGGCTTGCTGGAAGACTTGAAGCCTTGATGGATAGGTTCACCCCAGCAGTTAGGAGGTATGCTAGAGAGTTCGTTTCCCTCTATAGGCTTTGGAGTAGGGCTGAGCAGTGGGTTAAAGAGCTTGAAAAAATCGCTGCTGAAGAGCCTGAGAAGGCGTTTGAGGAGTTGAGGAGGTTTACAGGGCATGAGCTTAGAGTACTGGCTGGTACGAGGGGGGCTGTTGTAAGATATTATCCAACGATGCGTGGATGGATAAGAGCTATCGATGAAATGCTTAAGAAGCTTAGGGAGAAGATACGTGAACTAGGCAAAATAGGGAGATGGATACCCTTCAGGATCACCATAGGATTCAGATACGTAAGGAGAGAGACTGAGAAAATGGTTAGAAACATCGAGGCCCACCTAGATTCAGAATGCAGGTATGAAGATGCTGTGATGGCTGAGGCTAAGGTGAAGGGATACCATGCACTTGTCGGCTTAATAAAAAGCCCCGAATGGGCTCCAACATATACTCTCCCACTCCTAGTCTACGATGAAGAGTTCAGGAAGGGGCTACGTGAAAGAGAGGAGGACATGATTTCAAGAACGGAGAAGGAGTGGGAGGGAACTGGGGAGTGGAGCTGGGGGGTTGAGTGGTTTAGGGAGAAGGCGGTGTTTAAAGTTGCTGAGTCAGTAACCATAAAGGCTGAAATATACGACTACGACTACGCTGAAGTTAGGAGATACGCATCCTCAGATTTCCCTCCTGAATGGTGGAAGATGACTGTGAGGGAGATAGTGTATAGGCTGAGGGCTACAGCCACCGTGGTGAAGAAGAAATGATAACTGTCGATCTAGACTATCCAGTAACCCCGCAGAAGCTTCTAAGAGCATACTTCCTAGCCTGCAGGAGACACGGCGTCGAAAACGTTAAAGCATACGTTAGCCCAAGCGGCTTCGGAGTGAAGCTGAAGATAAACGTTGAATGTAGGGATGCGGCTGAGAACCTTAAGGAGAGGGCTTTGCTGTGGGATGACCCCTACAGGCTAAGATATAGCTTGAAGAGGTGGGCTTTGGGAGGAGGGGATACTGTGGATATATGCTTCGACGAGAAGGATGGGAAAAAGATGGGGGAGGAGATAACGGATAAGCTTAGAAGCATCCTCTCAAGGCTTGGAGATGATCCGTCAATTGACGAGCTGGACTCGGCGGCTGAGGAGTTGAGGGACATGATTAATGAGAAGCTTAAAAAGAAGGTTTACGGATGCATACTCTTCAACGAGGACTACGTGAAGGAGAGGATGGAGAAGATATGTGAAGACATAGCTGCAAGGGATCCAACGTTCAAATGGCATATACATCTAAGCCTACATCCAGAGTGGAGGTGGAAGCTTGTTGTCGAGGCTGAGGATAAGGATAAGGCGTGGCGTAGGTTGACGTGGCTGAAGAATAAGACTGATTTGAGAAATGTTAAGACGATGATGTGGGTTAAAGAGGTTTAACAATGCTTCTACAAATTTGTAGAATTATGAAATTTGGAACTATATTATTTTTCCCATTTTTTCCTTATTTCTTCAACGCTTTTTATGCTTGTGATTTTGTCTGGGGATACTCCGCCTTTTAATGCGAATCTTGTGAAGCAAGCTATTTTCTTCCAGGGATCCTCAGACATAATTTAATATTTTTGAGCTGGAATAAAAATCTTTGTTCAGCGCAACTTGCAGAGTAGATTTTATATATGTGTTTGCATAGCTTAATAATGGGGTGGGAGTCTGAGGAAGCTTTTAGCCCTGTTAATAATTGTCTTAGCGGTAACGGCAGTTGTTTGGATGCCTGCAGTAATCTTTGCTGTGAGGGATGAGATGGATAAGTTCCAGTATTATTTGAAGGCTTTAGAGTATCTTTTGGCAGGGTTAAGAGAGTACTTCAACGCTGTTATAGAATTGTTTAAGGAGGCTATCAAATAAACCGATTTTTATATGAATTTTTATATTTCGTAGCATTCTTTTACTTTGTTTTCGAATATGTCTAGCCTGCATATTTTTATTGTGTCCCCCTTCTTTGTTACGTGGGCGAAGTCTGGGACGAATTTTACTCTTAGGAGTTCAGCTATTCTTCTCCCTTCGGGGTCGTCTAGATATACGACTTTTATTTCTCCGCTTTGTATTTTGTCTTTTAGTTTTTCCTCTGCCTCCCTGCATCCCCTGCAGTTTTTGTCTGCGAATAGGATTGTTTTGTTTACGTATTTTTCAAGCATTAGGCTATCCCCTCAACGCTGAATTCCTCCACGTCTCCTTTCTTTCCACACCATGGACATACTATTTTTACTGGGTACATGTTTAGGATGTCCATAGCTAGCTCCCATGCAATTTTCTTCTCCACTCCTTTCTTTCTAGCTTCTTCAAGAGCTTCAGCCGCGTATCTCGCTGCTTTTTCTAGGAGTTTATCTATGTCTTCCGTCGGCTTCGCTGCTAGTACGCTGCTTTTCACTTCTTTCAGGATTTTTCCGACCTGCGGCGTTGGGGTTTTCGCTATTTTTTCAAGAAGCTCATCCGTGAATACTTCTGGGTTTGCCAGCAGTTTTTGGTTCTTCACTATTTCGTATATGTGTGTATATTTTAGTTTGTGCTTTGCGAATTTCTCCTTCAGCTCAGCTGGCAGCTTAGCTATTTCGTTTAGGATGTATATTTTCTCTTTTGAAAGCCCTGTTGCCTTCGATATTCTCTCTACTGGTACTTCCTGGTCTAGGAGGCTTTTCACTTCTTCAGCTAGCTTTATTGGGTTTGCGTCTCGATGCACTATCTGGCTTGCAAGTGTTGCAAGCTTGATTTCCGTTTCGTTTATGAAGGGTATTGTTACTGCTTTAATTTCCTTCAGCCCCATCTTCCTAGCTGCGTTCACTCTTCTCCATCCATCTACGACTATGTATCTTCCATTTCTCTCAGCTACGAGTATTGGTTGAAGCTGCCCCGTCTGCTCTATGCTTTCAACGATTCCATCCACCTTCTCATATTCCTCAGCAGTTCTAAGGATGGCTATCGGCGGGTCAAGCAGGTCTATAGGTATCATCTTCACGGTCTCTTGTTCAGCCACTTCCACCAGCCTCGATGGGTATTAGCTCGATCTTCTCTACATGTTTAAGCTTCTTCTTCGTGTCCTCAATTGTTTTTGCAAGCCACTGTATTCCTTGGGGATGCCCGTATATTACTCCTGCGTAGAACGGTAGGTCCGCCATTAGCCATTTGAAGACGTTCTCCACGTTTACTAGGTCTAGGTATTGGCCGTATTTCTCAGCTAGGGCTGAGGCTATTTTCAGGTCTCTGCTGCTAAGCTTTGAGACTATGTCTGTATCCATGTTTTGGATTGCTTGTTTAAGATGTTCTGGGTCTATGCTTCGTATACGTTTAACGATGTATCCTCTAGCCATCTCTACGCCTGCATCCTTAGCTAGTGCTTCAGCTACTTTTTTAAGCTTCTCCTTCACTTAACCACCTACGTCTTCTTCACAGCATATGTTTTACCGCATTTACTGCACGTTACTGTCTGGGCTTCTGGGGGAAGTATGATTTCAGTCTTGCATTCTGGACATAAAGCCTTCAGCATCCCTTCAGACTTCTCCGATGCTCCCTCCTCCAGTCCTTCAGCTACCGCTTTCCCTATCCGCTTAATTATGTCTGAGAGGAGCCTGTCCCTCATCCTCTTCTCCTTCGCCTCCCTCTGTATCTTCGCTATCTCCAGGTCTATTAGCTTCAACGCTTTCTCGTGTTCCTGCCTCATCCTTTCAAGCTGCATCTGGAACTCCATCTTTGTCTTCTCTATGTTTGCATCTATCTCCTTCATTTTAACCACTGCATCGGATGAAGGTGTTGCTTGGGGCTGCGGGGGGGATGCTAGCTTAGCGAATCTGTTGAATAGGGTTTCGTCTTTAAGTATTGTTACGAGAGCATCCTCCCTCTTCTGGAGAGCGTCCTTCACCCCCTCCTTAAGCTCCTTAACGGCTTCTGATAGCGTCTGGTAGGGTTTTGAAACTACGTTAGCTATTGTTTCAACAACTTCCTTTATCGACTCCCCACCTCCTCCAGTCTGCTGTCCTGAGATTGCTTGGGCTGTTTCAACTATTGACTTGTTTATTTCCGCTATGTCTTTAGCTGTAAGTTGCTGGGGCTGCTGCGTCTTGAAGAGTATGGCTGGCAGGATAGGGTTTCTGGAGGTTAACGCGTAGAGCTTGTAGAGGACGTCGTCGCTTATCTTGCTTAGATATTCTGAAGCCTGCTCTGGAGATATTCCAGACTTCACCATTTCGGCAAGGATTTTTGCGGCTAGGTCGCTTCTCGGACTTACGTTTAGAGCCTCCTCCTCGCTTGGCTCGATGCTTGACTTCAGCTTCCTCAGCTCAGCCTTCTTCTTTTCAAGCTCTGCTTCAAGCTCAACCTTCCTCTTTTCAAGCTCCATCTTCTTGATCTCCTTCTTCTTAGCCTCTATCTCCCCATTCCCCTCCTCCCCTCCGCCAACGTCTTCAGCCCACATTTCAACGTCTTTGGTTGGCTTCAGACTCATGTCTTCACCTCCTTCACGGGCTTAACTGTGTTGTACATGCATAGGCTGCATACTTCTGGATGCTTGTAGACGTTGAACCTCGTCGCTCTCCCAGCTACCCTGAACAGCGTCCGATACTTGTTTCTCTCCGCCTGCTCAAGTCCTTTAAGCTCCCAGAACATGCATACCCCAGATTCTGGGTCGTAGTGTTGGCATCTCCCCCTAGCGTATTCGCCCATCTTCTCAGCTGTGTAGCTGAGGACGTCTAGGGGGGAGGATATTCTTTCAAGTAGGGTACGCATCTGCTTCCAGAGCGTGATTATTGCCATCATGTCTCCAGCCGATATTTTAAGCTTCTGCATTATCTCCACTGGTTCATAGCCCTCCTCAAGGCACTGCATTGCTTCGACGACTGTGTCTTGGGGGATGCTTAGAGAGACAACTGGGGATGGATGCTGGTTCTTGGCTTCGCCGCTGTTCTGGCCGCATGCTGCGACGTGCTTGTTGTATAGGCTTAGGGTTCTGTATTTTTTACCGCATGTAGGACATACAAGGGACATTTCAACCACCTATGTATATTTCTCCACTGCCTTATATGATTTTTCAATTATTGTGTTCAGCTCGTCCTCTATGCTTTTCAGCTGGCTGAGGGTTGGAGGCGTGGTAAGCCATTTGTTGCTGAATATTTTCTTACGTAGCGTCCTGGATAGGTCATCTATCTCAGCTATTTCAGGTATTTCCCTGTTCTTTATGTCAAGCTCCATGCCTGCAAGCTCATCATATATCTGCCTCACCTTCTCAACTATGCTGCTCGCAGGCTCCCCTGCCTCAGCTCTCTGCATAGCCTCCCTAGCCGCAACCCTAGCTGTTGAGAGGTGCTTAACGACGCAGTCAAGACATGTTGCGAGATGCTTGCCCTCCTCGGCTTTACCTGTTTCCCTGCTTTCAGCCTGCATCGTCTTGGCTTCCCTGCTTGCCTCTGTTTTACCTATTGCTTCAAGAAGCTTCTTCAGGGCTTCCTCGTCTTCAAGGTCTGGGAGGGATGGGATTCCAGCGTATTTCGGGGCTAGCTTAAGCTTAAGTTCTCTGAGGTCAACTTCCCTACGTGGACGGTTTGCAAGCAGTCCTGCAACTATTTCGGCTAAGGCTTCAACGGCTCTCTTCATTTCTCCCACCACGATATATTTCTAGGAGCTGCTTAAACGTTGAGGCCCAGCTCCTACATTTAAGCTCAGCCTGAACCTTCTTAAGCTCGAAGTATATTTCGTCTGGGATGTTGCGTGCAATTATGTTCTTCACAACTGTACACTATAGTTAACAGATATTTAAACCTATCTATTGAAAAAATTTATATAGGTCTGCTGGATATAGCTATTATGGTTGATAAGAGGAAGGCTGCTGCCGTAGGGGCTTTAGTAGCTGCTGGCGCTGCTGCTGGATACTTCATGCTGAGGAAGATACCTGCCGTAGCCGCTATGCCTGAAATAGTTGATAACGTCCTCTCAGGACCATCAACAGCTGTCGTCGGGGAGATCGTTACCTTCAGCGGCAAGGTTGTGTTTAAGTCAGCGCTTCCTTCAGAGTCGAAGTTTAAGGTTGACCTATACGTTAACGGCGTGAAGGTCGGCGGCGAATCGTTCACGGCTGCGGCTGGCTCAACTGAGGCTGCGTACAGCTTAACGTTCACGTTTAAGGAGCCTGGAACATATACGGTATATACTGAAGCCTACTGGTAGCGCTTCAGGAGTTTAAGGTAGTCCTGAGCCATACGCCTATAGCTGAAGTACTTCGCCGACTCCACGCATTTCCCGTTATCTATTTCATCTATTTCGGAAATGTATTTTTCAACCTGCTTAATGTTCCCCCTCTCAGCTACGTATCCTGTTACCTTATGCTTCACTATTTCTCTTGGGCTTCCGTAGTCCCAAGTGATTATCGGGCATCCTGAGGCTAAAGCCTCCATGAAGGCTATGCAGCTCGACTCAAGCCATAGCGGAAGCATAACCAGTGCTTTAGCATGTGCTAGAAGATCTATCTTCGTTTCCGAGTCCACCTCCCCTACGAACTCGATTTTCCCAGTGCATTTCTCCCTCACGTCCTCAACGTATTTCCTGTCGTAGCTGAAGAATCCCGTGTGTCCAGCCACCTTCAGCGGCTTGTTTATTCTTCTGAATATGTCTACTACTAGGTGGATTCCCTTTATTGGGGCTATTCTTGAGAATGCTAGGAAGTATTCTTCACGGCTTCTCGAAGACGTGTATATGGAGGTGTCTATTCCGTCGTAGACTACTTCTCCACGTCCGCCGTAGCTTTTCCAGACCGCTTTCGACGGGTATATGTTAACCCCTCTCCCAGCCTCATCAGTGTAGTATACTGTGTTGAGTAGCGGCTTATCTACTGCTAGTAGGCTTAGCGTTTTTCTATGTGTTCTATCTATTAATGCATCGTATCCCTCATGGATTGAGGATGCCTTCACGGCAGCTTCATACTCGTCCACGGCCTCAACAAGTCTTCCAAACCTGCTTCCTGGAGCTGCTATGAGGGTTACTCTGCATCCAAGCTCTTCAAGCCCCCTGCATAGATAGTATGTTAGAAGCTCAATTCCCCCGTAGCCTTTCGGAGGCGTTGGAAGCATTGTTGGGGATGCTATGAGGACCTCCGTAGCCTATCCCTCCACCAGTTCAGGATGTCTTCAAGTGTTTTCTCAAACCTTATCCTAGGCATCCATCCAGTAGCTGACCTGAACTTCGAGGAGTCGCCGACAAGTATTGGTACGTCGCTTGGCCTTAGGAGGCTTTTATCCTGAACTATCTTGACGTTAACTCCTGAATATTTGACTAGGTAGTTTAGGACTTCACCTATCCTCCACCCTTTCCCGCTGCATATGTTGTATGGTGTTCCATATCTGCATTTCTCAACGGCTTTCAAGTATGCTTCAACAACATCCCTCACGTCCGTGTAGTCCCTTACGGCTTCAAGGTTTCCCACACGTATCTCCCCTCTAACGCCGAGCTCGGCTTCAGCTATCTGCTTCGCAAACCATGAGGGGGCGAAGTCTTCAGGTCTCCTCGGGCCCTCGTGGTTGAATGCTCTTGTAACAACTATTTTTAAGCCGTAGCTGCGGTGGTATTGCTGGCATAGGAGGTCGCATGCTGCCTTCGAGACTCCGTATGGGCTTAGAGGTCTTAGAGGATTCGTTTCCTTCACGGGCACTTCTTCAGGATATACTAGTCCATAAACCTCAGAGGATGAGGTGTATAGGATGACTGGGTCTACGTGGCTGTTCCTCACCGCTTCAAGTATGTTCAGGGTTGCCGTAATGTTTGTATTCATTGTTTCGTATGGCTGCTTGAAGCTTGTAGGCACGTGCGTCTGGGCTGCGAGGTGGAAGATCTTTTCTGGAGCTACCTCGCTAATTGTTTTGTAGACTGCGGCTGGGTCTAGGAGGTCGCATTCAACCCATCTCAGCCTGTCAGCTATGTGTGAGACGTTATCCATCCTGCTCCTCCTCCTCCTGACGCAGCATACCTCAGCTCCAAGCTGTACTAGACGCTCGGCGAGGTAGCTTCCAACGAAGCCTGTTGCTCCAGTTAGAAGAATCATTCAACCACCTTCAACAGCTTTTCAACAACTAGGTTCCAGTCGTATTTTTTAAGCTGCGAAACGTCTTTAAGCCTCCCCTTCTCCAGGGTTTCAACAACTTTTTCAGCTGCTTCATCGATGTCTGTTATGAGGTAGTCTAGGCTGTAGCTGTTTGGAAGTATGGGTTTCGCATCTACGTATACTCCCAGTTCCCCAAGCACCTCCACATGTACTGGATGCTGGGATGCAACTACGGGTGTTGTGCATGCGGCTGCTTCAACTATTGGTAGGTTGAATCCCTCGCTTGACGATAGGGATATGTAGAGGTCTAATGCATTATACCATCTAGCCATTTTTTCAAGAGGCCAGCCCCAAGTCCTATCGTATCCCTTCTGGAACAGAACCCTACCCTTCATGTTCGATGCCTCTATGTGGTTTGGGAGGTCGTACAGCCCTACTTGAGGGGTTATGAGGAATAGGTCGCAGTCAACGTGTTCAACAACTTTTGAGACGACGTATAGGATTAGGGGGATAACCTTCCTGGACTGGTCCACCCCCACAAACCCTATAAGCTTCCTGTCCCCGTATGCTCCGAACTCCTTCTTCGAAACCTCGATTCTCCTGAATATTTCGAAGTCAACTCCAGGATGTAGAACCTCCATCCTGTTGTACGGTACCCCACACATCACAAGCTCGGTTCTCCCCCACTCGGTGAATGTTAGTATGATGTCTCCCTCTCTAAGCATTGCTTCAACAACTTCTCTAGGATAGTTTGTTGACATTACTGGAACCCATAGGATGCTTCTACACCTATGCTTTCTGAGGGCTTCAGCTATGCTGTAGGGCTGGGGGAAGTATTTCTGCGTGAATACGAATGGGTCACGTATATGTATGCATGCTTCAGGCTTCTCGATGGATAACACCCTGTCCAGGAGGAACTGGTACATCTTCACGTGTTTCCCATCTATCTCCACTAGGCATGGCTCGCCGACGTATTGGAAGCCTACGTAGAATATTTCGACGCCCCTCCTCATAAGGTATTTTCCGAGGCCTCTAGCAACAACCCCGTAGCCGCTCCTCAGCGTTGGTGAGTCCGAGATTATGCCTATCTTCATAGCCTCTCAACATCCTCAGCTTCAGTCTTCTCAACTATTTTAACTGACAGTTCAACGTTGAATCTGTTCATTGCTGGTTTAAGAACCCTATCTATGAATGCGAGAATGTCTTCACGGCTTTGGAAGATGAACTGTATAGTTCCAGATGAGGATGCTGAATCGTAGCTTATAACGACCTGCATAGCTGGATTTAGAGTGCAAATATATAAATTTTATCCGTAAAACTTATATATTTTATATGTATGTAGCTTTATGGTTAGGAGGGTTGTGAAGACGAAGAGCGGAAGCTACATGGTTGTTCTGCCGAAGGAGTGGGTGAGGAGCCTGGAGGTAAGGTATGGAAGGATCCCTGAGGAGGTTGATCTACAGATAGTTGGGGATGAGGTTAGAATACTTCCAATAATACGTATGCATGGAACAGTCCAGATAGGTACAGTAACGTATCCTGAGGGAGGGATTTGGCCTTCTTCACAGTCATAATTGCAACCCTAAACAGGCCAACGCTTAGAGACACCTTGAACAGCTTGAGGAGGCAGACGTTCAGAGACTTCGAGGTAATAACGTGGACTGGGGGGGTTAACGAATACGAGGCTAGAAACCTTGCGGCTGAGAAGGCTAAGGGGGAGGTTCTAGCATTCATAGATGACGATGCATACGCCCACAGGGAATGGCTTAAAAACGCGTACAGATACTTCCAGAATCCAGAAGTCTACGTTTTAACAGGTCCTGTAGAAGGGGACTGCTTCGGGTGGGGCGTATGGCTGAGGCTTAGCCACAAGTACTGGAGCATAGGGACAAACATGTTCGTTAGGAAGTGGGTGTTCCGTGATGTTGGGGGATTCGAGGTTGACTGGGGCCTCAAGCCTCCTCCGAGAGGCTGGAGAAGCGATAGTGTAGGGAAGGATACACCGATACTGATACGTCAAAAAGACGGTGTAAAGTTTTACACTGTTTCCGAGTATAGTCAAAGGCTTAACTTCCATAGATTGGAGGATGGGAAGGAATATGCTGTATCTGAAGACATGATTCTATGCTTCACCAATAATCACGTTGAATGGCGGCCTATAGCCCTAGTTGTTAGACATAAAGTGGAGAAGGCATACAGAGTAAGGATAGCTGGATTCTCCGAGATAATAGTAACGGCAGACCATTCCCTTATAAAGCCGATCTTTGAAACAGACAGTAATGCAAAGATAAGGCATTTTTCCCTCGGAGATTTTGATGTGTTAATTAACGGTAAGATTCAGAAGTCACCCTACCTAATCAAGGGAAATAAGTGGCGGATAGCGGGGCTGCAATGTGTAAAACCTGTGGTGGGGGAGCGTGTCTTCATATCCGCTACGGAATATGAGATGCCAGAGATGAAGTATGTTCCGTTTAAGCTTACGGACTTAATCCAGTATGATACACCTCTAAACCATTACGCCGCTAGATTCGACGGGATAGAGAAGGTCGCTAAGAAAATACCTTGGTGGAAAAGATCTAACATGTGGCAGTGGCAGAAGAAGCGTGCTTTGCCAATACATGTTTTACGCGACCTCAAAGTTGATGTGGAGAAGTGTGAAATAATTTGTAAAGGCAACCACAAGTCTTTAAGGTATGAGTACCCAATACCTCTCACCGATGACTTAATAAAGTTTTTCGGGTTATGGATAGCTGACGGTTCATATCACATAAACGGCGTCTCCATCAGTTGCCGAGAAGCGGGAAGCCTAGTAAGCAGTGTATCCTCACTTTTTAACGCTAGGTATGGTGTGGGTAAGAATGGCGTAGACTACAAGATATATTCACGTTTCCTCAGACGAGTCATGGAGATATTAGGGTTTCAGGGCGATGCCTACATGAAGAGGGTGCCGAGCTTCATCTTCAACATGAGTAAACGGCAGAGAAAAATTTTTCTCGAAGGCTACTTCATGGGGGACGGCACTAGAAATAATAGTGCAGTTACGGTAAATAGAAGATTGGCGGAGGAAATGCAGGCTCTACTCTCTTCGGTGGGGGTTGTGTCCTCAATAACCAAACATACCAGCACCACCCCATACTCCAGCCAGCCTAAAACTTTTTTCAAGGTTAGAAAAATCTCTGAAAACGCTCATGGAGGCATAATAGCGATCCCTACAAGTACGGGCCGAATATATTTGGGGAAGATTACGTCAGTTGAAGAAATAGAATATAACGATTACGTATATGATTTCCACGTGCCTGATGTATCAAACTTCTTCGCAATCACACTCCTCATGCATAATACTGATCTTACATGGAGGATTCTTGACAGGTACGGTGAGGAGCATTACGTCCATGCTGAGGACGTTTTGGTTTATCATCCCAGACGGATGCAGAGCGTCTGGGAGCCGAGGGTTGAGGAGAAGTTTTACCTCAGGCATAGGGATAGATGCTTGAAAATATTTGCTCCCGTAGATCCTAGGCTGTGCAGCTTCGTGGTTTCGAGAGGTTTGGAGAAGGATGAGGAGGTAGTTAAAAAATTGGTTGAGATGTGGAGGGGTAAAATAAGTTTATGAGGGCTTATGTTTTTTAACGAGGCCGATTCTTGCAGGCGTTGACGGTCTGAAAACCGTGTAGTGGGGTGCATCCACAAACACTACTTTACCTATTTTTTCAAGCTTCCTCTTGAAGTTGTATTCCTCCTCAGCCTCAACCATTCTCCAGTCGGCTTGGTTTATGTTTAGGTTGAAGCCTCCAACCCTGAAGTATGCCTCCCTCCTGAATAGGCTTCCCCTCCCAAGCATCTTCCGCGTGAAGTATAGGTTCCGAGGTAGGTGGAGGAGTGGGTCGAGGAGTGACGGCGGGGAAGTTCTAGACGTCGCTGCAACTACTGAAGGGTTTCTGAAGGGCTTCAGCATCATGTTCAGCCACCCCTTCGGGTAAAATGTGTTGTGAACCCTTATTTGACCAACTCCGCAGTTAAACGCACCTTCAGATGTTACTAAATCGTATAGATAGCCGTTATAGTATATTACTTTCTTGCTCTTGATCAACCCTCTAGGCTTTAGTTCACTTGATTCATTCTTATTTTTATGGTTTACAACTATTGACACTATGTCTGGCTTATCACTTCTATCTGCGACCGAAAACGTTTTCCCTAAAGCTGATGAAACCAAAACCAATATCCCTTGTGCTAGAATCCATGAGTTTGTTGCGAATCTTTGATAAGATGTTTTTCTATGCGTGGTATGCTTCTTGCTTTCGCCATCGCCGTCAAAATATCCCTCAAGAAAAGAGCGTTGAATTTCTCTAGGGGCATTAAGGATTTCTTTCGGAACCCGTTTTTTCCTGTCTACTGTGTAAAATCTTGAGGACATAAATTCATAAAGTCGTCTATCCCTAATATGAATATTATAAACGCCGTCAGGTAATTTGGTGGAGTTCCCTACATGAACATTGAAAAATTCTGTGAATATACGTTCAGCTTTATCTATTAACTGTTTATTGGTGTTAGAAATGGATATATCCCAAACTTTCTTCCCATCTTTAGATTTGAAAAAGGAGGCACATCCTTCAGCAGCGAAAAAGCCGAAGAGCCATGCTACCTCCTTATTTCCATAGAAAAATTCATCTTTATCCCCTACATGAGGTTTAAAAATTGGTGCAGATAATCGAGTGCCTTCTGATACATAGGCGGCGTTAAGTATTCTCTCCCTTCCAAAGTAACCTATTAAAGAGTGGTTTGGTGATACATCGAATAAGCCACCCATGCAATTAAATCGTAGAAGGGGGCCGTTATATGGGTGTCTGATAATTTGATAAATTCGTGTATATCTTGAGCCTGTTTTGTATCCACTATAGACTGAATAACCTGTTACTTGCTTGACTTCTTCTCCCTTAGCAGTTAATGTTACTGGTGTATTGATTCTGCTCCATAGTTCTTCAATTGTGAGAACTTCAATAAATCTATCGCTATCCGACCTAACAATCACAGGTGAATAGCTTGGTACGCTGTCGGAGTCTACGGCTGCTATTATGTTTCCCCATGATGCCTGTATGCCTAGGTGGCGTGCTGTGAGTTTGCCGAATGGTGCGCATAGTACCTTGTCGAAGTACGGCGTTAATGCTTGAACATCTATTCCCTCACATCCTACAAGTATTGTTTCAAAGTATTCAGGATACTTCTCAACTACGCTCTGGGTTTTAAGGCTTAGGATCGACTCTATAACTGTTTCGGTTTCTTCATGCCATGCAGGCATAACTATGCTTACAGTGTCTGGTGGGGGCTCAGCTTCTGGGAGCTGGACCTGTATGTGTGTGGCTGCGGCTACGGAAAGGTTTACGGCTGTGTAGGCTGCGGAGAAGGCGAGTAGGAGCTTGTCAATCATAGAGCCTCTTTTCGATTATGTATCCAGCTACGAATATTAGGAATCCTACGTATCCCCCCTGCAGGCTTAGGATCCCTCTAAGCCCTCCAGCTACGTAGAGCTGGTGGCAGAAGTCATGCATTAACACTCCGAGACCGAACCATTCAAGGATTGTTCCAACTATTTTATGCTTCGGCCTCCACCCAACTATTCTGAGCAGCCTCCTCCTCAGGAAGCATTTGGGGGTTGGCTTCGACGAGTCGTAGCATACCAGTGACTCCTTGTCGTGGACTAGGCATACCTTAGCCCAGAACGTCTTAGCCTTCTTTACGAGCTCGTCAAACTTCCTCCTAGCCTCCTCAAAACATCTACTCCACGGAAGCTTGAGGGTTTCCCTAACTATTAATCCGTGGTTTGCAGCCTCCCTGAACAGCTCCTCCTCATCTATTACGAATGCGAAAGCATCATTATAGCCCCAGAATACTCCTCCATTCCTCCAGTGTTCGACGCCTAGCTTCCTTCCTGAGAGGCAGGCCATAGTATATAGAGTTTTTCCTTTGAGTAGCTTTATGTTTTCCATGTTGAACATTGGTTTTTTATCGTTTCCGATCAGTGCGTCTTCAACTCCGTGGTCGTAGAAGACTATTGTGTCTGGGTTAAGTTCCTTAACGAGTTCTTCAGCTTTTTCCCTAACAGCTTCTTCTGGAGCTGTTTTCTTCATGTCTATTTTCGTGGATAGGTCTTCAAACCATCTCCTGCTGATTTCTGTTGCTTCGTCGAATCTTGGGGCGAATCCGAGGATCATCTACTCCCCCGTCATCTGGTCGAGGGCGTATGTTTTAACCATCAGGAGTATTTTCTTCCTGAATTCCCCATCCTTCCTGATCAGCTCAGCGGTTTCGCCGAACGTGAGTACTTTATTGCTTAGCTTCCACTTCCTCTCAGGATGTTTCTCGAAGTATTCTATTATCCCCTTAACAAGCTCCTCCGCTGCTTCAACGATCTCCCTATCCACTACTTCCTCACCTCCATGGATTTCGCCCCGAAGAAGTAGCCTACAACTGCTGAGACGGCTCCTGAGAGAACTGATAAAACTGTTCTGGCAATGTCTAGGTCCCTTGTGACGTGGAAGATGTAGAGGAAGGATAGTAGGAAGCCTATTATTAGAGTCATGGCGACGATGAATCTCTGTGTTTCTTTAGGGATTGTGATCTCAGCCATGCATTCACCTTTTTTAGATGTGTTTCTAGGTATTTAAGCTTTGCTCTAGAATAGGTCTTTGTACTCGTAGAGCCTGTATTGGTATATTCCCCCAGTGTATTGGAGGACTATTTTTCTAGTGGCTGTTGTTGTTGTTTTAGTTACTCCTTTGAGGATAAGCATTGTGGTTAGTAGTTCCCCGTATTCTTCGTCAACGTCTACTTCAACAGCTGAGTCTTCATCTATTTCTAGGAGTTTAACCTCGGAGCTGTCTTGTAGAATGTATACTTCCCCTTGGACTTCAGGGTCTGCTTCAAGCTTGAATAGGTGTGGCTGGAATAGGCCTGTGGTGAATGACATTTCAGCCCTGGCTGATGTTCCTGCAGGTATGTTTACGTCGTACATGATGGTTAGGGTGCTTGGGGGAACTGCCTCCACAGATGTTTTACGCATCTGTGGACGCATAGGTATGATTACCGTTGTCAAGCAGGTCACCTCTCAGACTCCCACCAGAAAGCCCATACTGCGAGTTTCCCTGTCTCCCCCTCCTTCTCCGACTTGTAGAATATTTCTTTCACCTTGTATTTTGCGGTTATTGATGTTCCAGCTAGTGTTACTGGTGTTTGATCCGTTACTGGCTGGTTAAACTCTATTTTCGCGTTTATGTTTGGGATAACGACTACTTCATCCACTTCGAAGCCTAGGTCGTAGCTAGCCCCAGTAGACGTTATTGGTTCTGGGGCTATTGTGAATATGTGTCTGTTGTATGGCTTCGTCTTTAATCCTTCAGCTATGATTGATGAAAAAAGGGTTATGGTTTTGTTTAGTTTTTCAACGGCTTCCCTAAGCTCCTTGATGAGGTCTTCAAGGCTTACTGGAGGCGTTACCTCAACAGTTATTTCCTCAGATTTCCTTCTCGACATTAGTATGCTCTACCGTACCTGTAGCTGTATAGGATTACTCCAGTTATGCTTCCAGCGTTTGTTTTCGCCGTTAGGGCCTCCATGCTTTGAAGTATTCCTACTGGGGCTTCATCTGTTCCCTTAGCTTCATAGTTTGAGAGGGGGGTGAAGACAGCTGTCAAAACTGTTCCAGTTACTGTTCCATATATTGAGGTGTTGAATTCTGCAATTATTGTTCCTGTCGTCGGGTTTGATGCTCTTACAGCATATATTGCTGCAACCATCGGTCTGGGGGTTGCTGGGAGGATTGTTCCAACGGTTGGTGAGGCTACGAAGCCCTTCTGCAGTAGATCGTATACTTCAGGCATTTCACCCACCCTTCAAAGCCATCTTTATCTCGTCTTCTGAGGCTGATAGAGGTATTGGGCTTACCCCGTATGTTTCCTCTATGTCGAAGCGTATGCCTGACAGTCCAGCAACAGTTCTTATTGCTGACTCTATTTTGCGGTCAATCATCTTCTTAACTAGTTCAGCATCCCTTATAACCTCAACTATTAATCTGTTGACGACGAAGAGGAGGAGGGGCTTTGCAGGTATTGGGGCTGGATTTATGAATGTGAATGCGAAGTCCGTTTTTGGAAGAATGAACATTTCAGTTTTCTCGGATGGCTTAAGAAGCGGGCTTTTAAACCCATCTATGAATCCGAATGCTGGATAGCTGCTTGCCGTCCAGCTGTATAGTTCAAGGTTTCTCTGCGTACGTTCAGCTGGGTAGCTTAGCCCAACCCTTATCCAGCTCGGAGCTATACCGTAGAACAGCTGGTATAGCCTATCCTTCCTATCTATTGCGAATACGTTTATCGGCCTCCCAGGCAGGAGGTTGCTTCCAAGCTTAACCGTTTCCACATATCCGAGGTTTCTTAATCCATCAACCGATGTTGAGGCTGGAACCTCAGCTATTACTCCTTCAGCTACTGGGTCGTATAGGTATATGAATTCCTCCCTGAACTTTATTCTTAAAGGGACATATCCCCTGTCCAGGAATCCAAGCATTAATAGATAGTTTTCCTTCAGTATCCTCTTCTCAACGTTTTCAAGATTTACCTCCATAAAAACCCCTAGTTGTGTTAGTTGGGGAACGGCTTTTCTAGGCTCCCTGCAGCAGGAGCTTTACTCCAGGTATTGTTCCTCCAGTAGGTACTGGAACTACTGTGCCGAATACTCCGTAGTTGACGTTTAAAACTACTCTGTTAGGTGCTCCCTGTGCTTGGCCTACCCCGTAGATGTTTGCAAGTATTATTGTGCCTGTTACATGCCCTCTTACTTCAAGTATTCCAGCATCGCTGACTATTGAAAGCCTCCTGCTTTCAACTGTTAAAGTACCTACTGTTCCAGCAGCTACGTTCGTGAAGCTCTCGATCACCGTCTTCCTCATTTAAGCCACCTATGTCTCAAGTGTTAGGTAGTCCCCTGTCGCGAAGCATACTCCTACAAGCTGCAGTGCAAGAGTTCCAGTAGCGTATGCGTTTCCTCTCATGAAGAATTTGCCGTTTTTACCTACGTAGTATACTCCGTGGAGGGGTGCATAGTAGAAGTTTGATGCTGGAAGCCATGAGATGTTGTGGATCGGGTACGATACGTTTTCAAGCTGTACCCATACCTCACCGATCTTCGGGGAGTCTGAAAGCTCTAGGAGGCCTCCGAATGCGAGGACTACTCGGTCCTTAAGGTTTGTTGCTGATGTTGGGCCTGAGCCTGTCTGAGCTAGGCTTACTGGATTATCCCTGCTTCCGAATAGGTTCATCCATCCAGTTGATGTAATAGTTCTAATCCACGTGGTTACTGGGGTTGCTCCTGGAGCTATTCCAGGGTTTAGGACTGTTACCGCTCTTATAAGCTGCATTCCGAATACTCCTGGCCCTGAGGCTAGGATCCCCATGAACGGCAGGTTTCCGAGAGCTGCCTTAGCGCATTCGCAGGCTACCTTGTAGTGCTCCTTATCCTCCATTATGAAGTCGATTAGGCTTCTCTCCAAGGCGAAGATCTTAACCATTCTTTCAAAGTCTCTCTCAAACCTTGCCTCCTCTTCAGGTGTGAGAGGTGTCTGGGCTGGCGTAACGCCTCCAGTTATCAGTGCTGGAGGAGCCTTCGCTGGAGGAACTGGTGGGGGAAGCGGTGGACGTACTATCGGGGGTGCAACAGCCATTTTACCACCTCAAACATTGTTGGGGGCGAAGTATTTAAATATTCCCTGCTAGATTATCTCTTGGTTATGTCTCTGAGACGTGGACTGCTCAGATTCTTCGGCTTCAGGAGATGCGTTGAGGCTGGCAGGGGGCTGTTTAAATGCCTGGATGGGGAGGGGAGGGAATGCTACGTGCTTGTGAAGATAAGCCGTAAGGGATATGGAGTTGTGAGGAGGAGGACGTTTGAAAAGCTGAAGGGGCTTGGGCTGGTATACGTTATTTTAATGACTCCTAAGGGAGCTGTGTTTAAAAGGCTTGAGGAGGCTGGGAGGATCTACGTGTACGAGGAGAAGGGGTTGAGGAGGGTGAAGTTCAGCAAGCTCTACCCTTTCCTGAACGGTAGAAAAGTACAGATGAACGTGAGGGTTAACGGCGAAACATATTTTAAGCTTAGAAAGCTTAAGGCTGAGCTTACGAGGAAGAATGGGAGAATATATACGTGGGGTGAGGTGCTGTGGAAGCTGATAGAGAAGTATTGGGTGAGGAGGGCTTCTTTCTACTGAAGATTGTGACTACGGATAGGGTTAGGGAGATGTTTGATGTTGTAAGGGCTGAAATGGAGAGAAAAATGGGGAGACGGCTGAGTAGGGGTGAAGCCTTAAAGATCCTCCTACAGCACTACGAGTCCCGAAGCGTTGAAGTCTACTAGTAGTATTCAGCAGGTCTCCTGCCTGGGATTGGGGGTACAGCAACCTGAGGGGCAGCTCTAGCCTGGGGTTGAGTGGAGACGACTACGACTGGGCTTGACTGGGGAACTAGCTTAACCCCTGTCTCCTTCTTGAACACGTAGTGTTTAACAGCTCTCCTAATAACGTCTGCCGCCAGCGGGAGCTCGACGAGGGTTAATGTATCTGTTACTTCTGGGTAGAGGTCGAGGAGGCTGCCGACTAAGCCGCCTGCGAACAAGCCTATTCTTGAAGCATCCCTGCTGTTTTTAACAGGCTCCGTCCAGTTCTTCCATTCATCAACTTCAGCAGCTACGTTATCTACGACTGCAACCCCTAGGGATGTCATTACGTTTTCAAATTTTAAAGCCATCCAACCACCTAATATAGTAGGTGGGGAAGTGCTTATAAATGTTTCGCTTAAACATTTATGTCGGCGTAATGTTTATAAGGTTTGCCGTAGATATATTTTATGCAGTGTCCAGCATGTGGGTTAAGCCTAATTAAATGCGGGGACGTCTGGTACTGCAGCGGATGCGGGATATTCTATACTGTTGACAAGTCCCCCTCACCTATGGATTGGGGATCATTCTTTACGGGATTGTTTGTTGGAGCAGTATTTCTAGGATGGCTTATATATGCTCCTCTGGGGAGGGAGCTTGCTGTTAAAAGCATAAGTGCTGGAGCTGGAGTTGTTGAGTCCAAGGTTCGTGAATGGCTTGCTAAAGGGGAGAGGAGGAGGAAGTAGCTACTTTAAGGCTTCGGCAAGCCTGCTTAAAGCGTAGATTCCGAGGGCTGAAGCGAAGACTACGGCTACTGCTGGAACCCATTCAGGTATCTGTATCTTCGCTATCTCCTGCACCTTCCACGCTACTACAGCTATCCCCACGATTGCTGCAAGCCCTATTATGGCCCAGACTATTGGAGCCACGTATTTAGCTCTTTCAGACTTGAAGTAGGGATGGGAGACCGAGTTGTATGGCTTGAACTGGACGGCTAAGCCGTAGGGGGTGTAGCTGTACGACTCAACGGTTAATCCAAGCATGTCTTGGCTGCTAACGATGACTTGTGAGAGATGGATTGATTGGGATGGGTCTTCAAGATATAGGTGGATAACGTAGCTTCTCTCAGGTGAAAGCTTCAATCCGAGCTCAGCTAGCTCGGAGACCGCGAAGCTGTTTGCAGCCATCTCCTCCTCAAGCTCGCTTTCGAAAACTATTCCTTTGAAATGGAATATTTTATGACCCATCTCGTGGAGGACGGTGAATATCGTTGCATCGCTTCTCAAACCTATCGTGTCGAGACGTGAATCCATGTACACCCCCCTCGCGGGCAGGTTATCGGTGTAGACTATGTTTGGAGGGGGAACCCCGTATTTGGCGGATACGTAGTCTACGAGGAGCTTAACGAACTGGCTGTCCATACGTTGATTTTCTAAGGGAAAATTTAAATATTTCGCTTCGAACTATACTTTATGTTCAGCATCGGAACATTAATCGTTAGGGTTACGTGCAGCGGGGATAGATGCGTTTTCGAAAGGGTTGACGGGGTGAGGGATGAGTGGACTGTTGGAAGCATAGATGTCCACGGAGCCGACCAAACAGTGATGTTTAAGGGGACGTTTGAAGCTGTCTACAGCCTCACCCCCGCATCGTGCAGGATACCTGAAGGAGTGAAGTACTCCGAGGCTGAGAGGGTGAGCGGATATGTTGAGTGTGTACCTTCAGAGTGAAAACATTAAGAAAATCGTTTCAGGATATAGGAAGAGGGAATACTACGTTTTCCCAGGCTCAAACTACAGGGTTGAGGAGTTAAGCGATGACCCTGGAAGAATATATGCAGGCATATGGTGGTTCGGCCACGTAGTTGTCTTGATGTATTCATCCCTAGATATTAAAGCCCTCAAAACAATGTATTCAGCTACGGGAGTGAAGATAAGGTCCGTCAAGATAGATACCGTAACGCATAAGACTGGGGAGCCAGGAGTTTACTGTAGGGCTTTGATACATTACGCGTTGGATATGCCTCCAGATACTGAGCTTTGGAAGTATGACTTGCCGATGGGGGACTCGTGGAGTGCTGAGCTGCCAGTAAACCTTGACGTTACTGGATATGACGAGTTGATCTACGGCTTCCTAATCACCCTATCAGCGTTCGGAAGCATGGCGGAATGCTACTTGAAGGCTGAAATAACCTTCGAGGTTGAGACGCCGTACAGGCTGTTCAACGTAACAGTTTCCGTAAGATGCAGGGAGCCTATAAGCCTTAAAGATGTTTCAGTATATGTAGATGCCCTGCAGTCAAGCAGCACGGATGAGTATGGCTACGCCTTCTTCAAGCTTAAAGAGGGAAGATACAGGTTTACAGCTTCAAAAATCGTTGAAGGCAAAAAATGGAGCGGGGAGACGGATGCATATATTAGGGGGGACTCAATCGTTGAGGTGTGGATAAGCCCTCCTGAAGAGGTATATGTGAAGATGATGTATTGGTCTATGGCTATACTTGGAGTTACAGCAGGCGCAGTAGCCCTATCAGCAGCTCTGAAAGCGTTTAGACGCAGCTAGGTTCAACTTGTCCGACTTTGCTTTGAAGCAGAATCGGACAATTCTTTAACAGCATCCTCAGGTATGAGTATTGTTCCTCCGCTCGGAGTTCTCAAATGCTTCAGCTTACCCTTCGCACACCACCTCCTAACTGTGCGGTCCGAAACGTTTAGGAGTTTTGCAACCTCTCTAGTTGTGAGTAGACGCATAATATAGTTAAGCAGTGAAGTATATAAGCTTTATTTGTTTGACGTTACATGCCCAAAATTTTGGGCATGTAAGGAGTAGTAAGGTTTAAATGCATGCTCCCCCTATCTTACTTATGTCTGAGGGGAAGAAGTTTTTCCTGCTTGTTGTTGAGGGATGTGCTGGATGTGAGGAGGTGAAGAAGCAGCTTGAAGAGTTGAGGATAAAGCATGAGGTTAGAGATGTAAGCGTTGATAGGGAGGCTGCCCTGTTTGCTTTGAAGCTTGAGGTGGATGCTGTACCTCAAGTTGTAAGTAGGGAGGATGCTGGAGACTCCTTCAGGCTGTGCAGATACAACGATGAGTTGAGGGAGGAGAAATGCGTATCGGTAAGCAAGGAGGAGTATGAGAGGCTGCTGAGGGAGGGGTGATGGGTGAGGAAGAGTTTGTGAGGGTTCTGGAGGAGGTTAAGAAGTTCGCTGACGGGAAGGTTAAGGAGGCTCTTGAGGCTGGAGACTACGAGCTGGCGTTGGAGTATCGGAACGTTGTCCCAGACCTTGTAAGGGGTAGGGCAAGCATGATTGGGAGAAGCGAGTATACTAGATTCATGTCTAGATGCATGGTGGAGAACGTGAGGGAGGGGATGTCTATGGGTGAGGTTCAAGAAGTTTTTAAGAGGTGCGCGTTGGAGTGGCGGAGGAGGAGAGGAGGGGAAGAAAGGAAGTGATGAGGGAGTTCGTGGATAGATATATTGACTTGATGAGGGATTCTGAAGTAGTTATGAGGATACCTCCAGAAATGCTTGTTGACTACGCTCCACTTCTGGAGAAGGTTGTGAACAAGACAATAGACTTCACGGAATTCATAGATAAAAATCCAGGGATCAGCGATGAATTCATCAACCTAGTTAATGAGCCTAGATGTGTTGAAATATTCTGGATGAAGGCACCTAGAAGGGGGAGGATACCTCCAGGAGTCTTACAGGATATACTTCACGAATGCATAGAGGCAGTATATTAAACTTAGAAAAAAAATTAATTAGATTTTTAAAAATGGGAACGTTAAGATTGGCTTTAGACGTAGGTTAGGGACCTTACCTTCTTTATTGTCGGCTTTCCTGCAACTTCAGTCTTGCATTTATGGGCTTGCTCCTTAAATGCTTTCTGAACAGCACCTATACTTCCAGGCTTTGACCCAGCAAGCGCGGCCTGCATACATGCCCTGTATGCGAGGAGCTTCGGCGAGTATGCTCTTGTCTTTCCTGGAAACCTCTTAGCTAAGGCACCCCATACACCGCCACCGAGTTTTTCAGGCGTCTTCCTTACCATTATCATCATTGGCAGAGCTAACACACTTCTCCTTCTCTTACCCATCCAACCACCGTGAATAGTTTTGCGGTGGAGACTTATAAAGTTATTCGGGGAAGAAGTGGAGAAAATGTAGAAAGTGGAGCTTGGAGAGGAGGTGGAAGATTTAAATATTTCCGTTGCTTGTTTAGGTTATGGCTGAGGAGAATCTGTACTATGTTACCCTTAAGGTTAGGAGGGAGGTTTACGAGAGGCTTATACAGATCCAGTCCCTCCTCCAGTTTAGGGATAAAAAGAGGTACAGCATGAGTAAGGTTATAGAGTGGATGCTTAACCAGCTGCCTGAGCTTAGAATACCTATAGAGGAGCCTGCATACATTGCTGAGGAGGAGGTTGAGGAGGGGGAGGAGAAGAGTTAGCTTTCCAGGACTTCATGGCATTTAAGTGCTTCAGCCGTCTTTACGATCTCCCTTATTCCTCGTAGACCTATGAAGAACGTCTCCCATCTTTCCTCTTCATGTGCACTTATCAGCTCCTCACCTCCCTTTATTAATGCATCCCTTAAGACTTCGCAGACTATTTTCCTAGCTTCCTTAGGCATCATGGACATCTACACCGCCTCAAACATCTTCTGTTTTTTCTCCTTCACCTCAAACATTCTTGATGTTTTCTTCTTCGCCTTTATCTTTTCAAGATGCATCCTCATCCACTCAACTACTTCAGATGTTCTGCTTGGGTTTGGGGCTTTGAATGGCCTGTTTGAAAACATGCTTCTAGTCATCTCCCTGCTTCTAGCTCTTTCAAGAATCCTCCTCCAACGCTCAGCCGTTTCTGCGTCGCTGCCCATATCTCTACCTCCCCTATACGTATTTAAACCTTTCAGGGAAAAATTTAAATTTAAGTTTGCGGAATCCTCTTTATGGTTAAAAGCAATACGTTAACGATAACTGTTACGGCTCCACCCGTCGAGATAAAGTCGAACACTATAACAGCTGATAAAACCACCGTTGTTGTTGGGGAGACTGTAACGATAACTGG
>Ga0272445_1000516_pt1 | contig 35784 bp, 26 predicted proteins | sample YNPCB0031_FD_194404 | JGI IMG/M metagenome (GOLD analysis project Ga0272445, IMG submission 194404) | Hot spring sediment microbial communities from Yellowstone National Park, WY, United States - YNP-CB-003-1 | ecosystem: Environmental > Aquatic > Thermal springs > Hot (42-90C) > Sediment... | reverse complement strand
CGCATAGGGCCGCCGCCCGCCGCAGGCGGGCGGCGGCCCCACAAAATACCACCGACCGTCATTCAGAAACTCTTATCGTACTCTCCCCGTAGTCGGCCTACCTTTGTGGCGTGGAGCACATTCTGATTTTGGGGAGTGGGCCGATAGTTATTGGTCAAGCGGCGGAGTTTGATTACTCGGGTTCGCAGGCGGCGCGTATTCTTCGGCAGGCCGGTTATGTGGTGCACCTTCTCAACTCCAATCCTGCCACCATCATGACGGACCCTACCACGGCTGACTATATTCACCTCCTTCCCTTGACCGAAGAGAGTGTAGAGGCGATTTTGCAGAAGCACCGGATTGCGGCGGTTTTGCCGACGATGGGGGGGCAGACGGCTCTCAACTTAGCTGTGGCTTGCGCCAAAAAGGGCATATGGGAGCGATACGGGGTGCGGGTGATTGGGGCGGATATGGAGGCTATTGAGATTGCAGAAGACCGGGAGAAGTTTCGGCAGTGGGGGCTAAACTTAGGACTGCCTATGCTACCAGCAGGCATTGCCCGCTCCTACCTGGAAGCCAAAGACTTAGCGCAAAAGATTGGGTATCCTGTGGTCATTCGGCCCTCCTTTACGCTGGGGGGGGCCGGCGCCCAGCTCGTGCACACCAAAGCAGAGTTAGAAAAAGCCGTAGGACGAGCCCTCTCTATAAGCCCCGTCCATGAGGTCCTTATTGAGAAAAGCGTAGCTGGGTGGAAAGAATTTGAGCTGGAAGTCATGCGCGATCAAGCCGGCCAATTCATCGTCGTCTGCACCATTGAGAATGTGGACCCCATGGGTATTCACACGGGCGACTCCATTACTGTGGCTCCTGCCCAAACCCTCCCCGACTATCTTTACCAGACTATGCGTAACTATGCCAAGAAGATTTTACTCTCCTTCCCCAACTTCGCAGGAGGCTGTAATGTGCAATTTGCTTTGAGTCCTTACTCGGATGAGATGTACGTCATTGAGATCAATCCTCGGGTTTCTCGGTCTTCGGCGCTGGCGTCTAAGGCGACGGGCTATCCCATTGCGAAGGTGGCCGCCCTCTTAGCCGTAGGAAAACGGCTGGATGAAATCCCTAATCCCGTAACTGGCAATACTTCGGCTTTCTTCGAGCCGAGCATAGACTATGTAGTGGTAAAAGTGCCTCGGTGGAACTTTGACAAGTTTCCGGGCGCAAATCGCCGCTTAGGCATGCAGATGAAGAGCATAGGCGAAGCCATGGGCATTGGACGGAGCTTTATAGAGGCGCTCCAGAAGGCTGTGCAATCCTTAGAACTGCGCCGAAATGGCCTGGGTGCCGACGGCCGCGAAATCCAAGACCTCTCCCAGCTCCTCCAAGGCCTGGAAAACCCCTCCTGGAATCGCATCTTCTACATTCACGATGCGCTCATGGCGGGCATTCCCATCCGTACAATCCACAAACTCACAGGCATTGATGAGTGGTTTTTGCAGGAGATACAGAAGCTAGTCGATTTAGAGCGCACGCTCTCCCGCTATACCATAGAGGACCTTCCGGAAGGCCTTCTCTGGAAAGCTAAGCAGATGGGCTTGGGAGACCGACAAATTGCGCACTTAGTGGGCACAGTAGAAAGTCAGGTATACAAACGTCGCAAAGCCCTGAATATTGAACGGGTGTATAAACGAGTAGATACCTGTGCGGCGGAATTTGAGGCAAAGACGCCGTATTATTACTCTACTTTTGAGAGGGGCGGGGAGGATGAGGGGGTGCGGTTTCAGAGTGAGGCGGGTGGAGCTAAGCCCCGAGTGCTGATTTTGGGAAGCGGTCCCAATCGGATTGGACAAGGGGTGGAGTTTGATTACTGCTGCGTCCATGGGGCCCTAAGCGCAAGAGCTTTAGGGTATGAAGCCCTTATGCTCAACTGCAATCCAGAAACGGTTTCCACGGACCCGGATATTTCGGATCGGCTGTACTTTGAGCCCGTATTTTGGGAACATGTATATGAGGTGATTGACCGAGAAAAGCCGATAGGCGTGGTAGTTCAGTTAGGAGGGCAGACGCCGCTCAAGCTCGCGGAAAAGCTCCACCGATGGGGAGTACCGCTCATTGGGACCGATTATGAGGCAATAGACATTTCGGAGGATAGGGGGCGATTTTCGGAGATGCTTTCGGAGCTGGGAATTCCCTATCCACCTTTTGGGGTGGCGCACACGCCCGACGAAGCCCTCGCCTTAGCAGAAAAGATGGGATACCCCGTCCTGGTACGTCCCAGCTACGTTTTAGGCGGCCAACGTATGCGCATCGTCGTAGATGAGGAAGAGCTCGTAGAACAGATCGTTACCATCCAAAAGGAACTACCTGGCAATCGCATCCTCATAGATCGTTTTCTCAGCGAGGCAGTAGAAGCCGAGTTAGATGCCATTTGCGACGGCGAAGAGATAGGGATTCTGGGGATCATGGAGCATATTGAGCCAGCGGGGGTGCACTCAGGAGACTCTTCCGCCGTGATCCCACCTTTTTCCCTTTCGACGGAAGCGCTGGAGAAAATGCGCACCTATGCGGCTCTCTTAGCTCGGCGATTGAAGGTACGGGGATTCATGAACATCCAGTTTGTCGTGCACGAAGGGACGGTATATGTGATAGAGGCGAACTTACGCGCTTCTCGGACCGTCCCTTTCTTAGCCAAGGCCTTGCAAAAACCTTTTGTCCAATGGGCCATGGAAATACTGCTGGGCGGGAAAAAAGTAAAAGACTTTGACTTTTCTGCGAAGCTGGAGGGATACGCGATAAAGATTCCCGTCTTTTCCTTTGATCGGTTTCCCGAGGTAGAGAAGACGTTGGGGCCCGAGATGCGTTCTACGGGAGAGGAGATTCGGTTTATCCGAGACCTTTCGGACCCTTTGTTTCAGGCGCTGTATAGGGAGCGGGTGCGATATCTTAGCCGATGATGGAATGGAGTCGGTACCTTCGGCCTGCTGGGGAGCCCCTGATGTATTCTTATCGGCTTTCTCAGGCGACTTCATTTCCACGGGGGGATTTAGCGATTGAGGAGGCGCTTAGTCGGGCTCCGCAGGCTGTTCTCATAGGGTATCCCTACTACTGGCGCAATCAACGGCTTTTTTATCAGTCTGCTATTACGGGGCTTATTCGTCGGCGGTTGTATAGTCTGGCGCTAATATCGTCGACGCTTCGGCTGGTGGATATGGGTGATGTGGTTTTAGACGAGTCGGAGGAGGCGCCGCTTGGGGCGTTGGAGGAGCTGGTGACGGAGTTGCTGAAGCGAGGGCATCGGGTGATTGTATTTGGGGGTGGGCAAGAGGCAGCGCAGGCCCTGTACCGAGCCGTGGAAGCACAGGAAACCCCCTTTACTTACACGCTAATTGACAAGCGGCTGGACCTGATAGACCCTTTGGACCCTGCGGAGGTACCTGCTCGCACCTACAATCTGGATATCTTGCGTTCGGAGTCGGTGATATGGCCTACCTACCTACATGTGATTGGTTTAGCGTGGCACTGGGTGAGCCCAGCCGAGGAAAACCTGCTTCATACCCAGCTGCAGGTGCCGTATTTGCGTTTGCATGAGGTGCTGGAGGACCCCAATCGGGCTGAACCGCTTTTGCGCACGGCGCGGCTGATTTCAATGGATGGGGGGGTGATTCGGGCGGCGGATGCCCCCAGCGTCTTAGACCCTGACCCTGAGGGATTACCCATTGAGGTAGCGACTAAGCTCATGCGCTTCGCCGGGAAAGGCTACTATCCCGATGTCCTGCACTTAGCTAACTTTCGGCCCCGTCGCGAAGGCGCCCAGCGCACCGCCGCCGCTTTCGCTTTGCTCATCTGGTATTTTCTTGAAGCCCTCATCAACCCCGAGGACGACTTTCCCGCCCCAGACCGGTCCAACTTAGAACTCTTCCCCGTCCGCCTCAAAAGCCCAGAGCTGCACGAGCTTCTCTTTTACCGGCACCCCAGCAGCGGCCGATGGTGGATGAACGTGGAACCCGTCCAAGGAGGCCCGCCCTATCTTTTCCCCTGCGACCAGAGCCACTACCTGCATGCCGTAGAATATCAGGAGCCCCCGCGTCTATGGTATCAGCTCCAATTCCGCTAAACGCCTTTAGTTAGAAAGGCCGTCAGAAATCGCATCCACCCTGAAAACTAAACACCCAGCCTCCTAAAATACCCTTTTGAACCCCACCTACGCTCAGTAACCCCCCGTAAAAACTCTCCTACAAAAATAACCTAACCCCACAAGACGCCGAAAGAACCCCTCCAAAAGCGCACGCAATCCGCTATTGAGCTCAGAGCCTCATTTCAGTCAGGTCAGCCTCCTGTACGCTTTCCCTCTCAGAAAAGGAGGGCGTAGAGGTGTGGGCTCGGGGCAGGCGGAGTTTGGGTTTATTCCGAGGGGTGTTTATTGGAGAGCTATCAGGGGAGGGGGCTAAAAACCCCGCACTCAAAATCAACCCTGGGCTATCGGCAGGACCTCCACATACCGCCGCCCCTTCCGCTCCCGAAACGACACCACCCCATCTATCAGGGCAAATAGGGTATGGTCCCGCCCTATGCCGACATTACGGCCCGGCCAAAACTTCGTGCCCCGCTGCCGCACAAGAATATTCCCTGCCCGCACCACCTCCCCCCCAAATCGCTTGACCCCCAAACGTTTACTTTCCGACTCGCGCCCATTGCGTGTGCTCCCCAAACCTTTCTTATGCGCCATAGCTCAAGAAAATTGAATTTCCACCACCGATAACGCCTGCCGATGTCCAATGCGCTTCTCATACCCTTTTCGGCGCTTCTTCTTGAAGACCCGCACTTTCGGTCCCCGCACATGCTCCAAAACTTTCACCCGAATCGGATAGGCAAGCGTGGGCTTCCCTACCTGGACTTGCCCGTCCTTCTCTAAAAGGAGGACCTCTGAGAGAGTGAATTCCGTCCCCTCAGGCTGCGGCAGGCGATTTACCACTATGCGATCTCCCGGCGAGACTTTCCATTGCGTCCCCCCAAGCTCTATCACCGCCAGCATGGGGAGCAAAGGTAGCAAATCTTCCCCAATGCAGCTCTCTCACTTTTGGCCCCCCTCCCACCTCTCAGTGCAACCTTATGGGTATGCGCCACGATAAGCCCATGCCCAAGGGCATATAGGCCCATGACCCAGTTATCCCCGTACCAAATCGGTCGGACAAACTTCATGTAATGTAATACCATTTGCAATCAACGACCTTCTGAATGAAGAGAGATGTTTTGGGCGGCGGCCAGCCCGCAGGGCTGGCCGCCGCTCCAGCACGGGGCCGCCGCCCGCCTTCGGCGGGCGGCCCCACAAAATACCACCGCCTCGCATTCAGAAACTCCTTGCATCAAAAAATTGGTACAAGCACCAATAAACCTTTCGCTAAACTAAGCGTCCCAAACCGACCAGGAAAACCAGCCAATACGGTCACCAAAACGGCTAAAAATCCGTAGATTAATCCGACCTATCACAAAAGAACTTCAAAACTTTTCGGCTTTTCGTACTTGAGCGCCCAGACGCTCCAAGGCCAAAATCGCTTTGGTGAGGAGGCGATGGATGTCCCCTTCTTGGAGGGTGCGGTCTGGGGCTTGAAAGTAAAGGCGGATGCCATAACTGAGGCCCTTTTGGGGGTCTGTATAGCAGTCAAAAGGTTCTATGTGCTGAAGCACGCCTTCGGGAGCGAGGGTTTCTTTGACGGCGGTGATGAGCTCGGCGTAGGTGCGTTCAGGGGGCTTGTAGAAGCTCAGGTCCTTTATGACGACGGGAAAAAGCGAGAGGGGCTTATAGTGCAGGGGTTGTCGGGCTGGCATACGGAGGAGAGCCTCTGCATCCAACTCGGCATAAGCTACGGGCTCCGATTCCAGGTTGGCCCAGGCCTTGTATTGGGGGTGCAGGAGGCCTGCTACACCCAGAAGCTGAGCCTCGTGGTAGACTCGTACGCCTTCCAGCCACAAGCTTCCTTCGGCTTGGTAGAAACCCTCCAAGCGATACGGGACTCCTAAGCGCTGTAGCAGACTCTCCAAGATGGCCAGGAAAGCTTCCCAGAGGGGGACTGGCTGAAAGGTATAGAAGGGTGGACGTCCCCATCCCCATAGGGCTAACCGCTCCACCTCTACGCCCTCTCCGTAGATGCGCCCCCACTCATAGGCCCAATAACCCGGCGCCCCATGATTGCGGTTGTAGGCTATCACATCCAGCGCCGTAGCCAGTGTGGTGCGGAGGTAAGCCACCTCCTCGTAAAGGGGATTGTACAAACGCACGGGTGCCGTCGGAAAGTCTGGCCTTTGCGCCCTTAGCGAGCTGAGGGAGTTCGTCCGAATCTCCCAGAGCCCCACCCCTGTCAAAAACTCACTCAAAGCTTCCCGCAAAAGAAAGCGCCTCTCCTCGGCGCTGGGCACCTGATAAGGAAGTGCCAGAGGCCGTTCCAGCTTGGGGAGTTTCTCCCATCCTACAATTCGCAAAAGCTCTTCCGCCACATCCACAGGCCTATTAACATCCAGCCGATAGCGGGGAATGGAAAGGTGCCAGGTTTGATTGGCGTCTTTGGCTTCTATGTGAATATCCAGACGCTTGAGGTAGGTTTCTACCTCCTCCTCGGATAAGGAGAGCCCTGTAACTTTTCTTATGGCGGGCAAGTGAATATGGACTTTGTAGGGGGCGGTGTAGGCGGGAGCATGCGATTCCACAAAGGGCGAGGCGAGCAGGTTTGGGGCCATTTGGGCAAGAAGGGCCAAGGCATATTCGGCGGCCCAAGGGACAGCTTGAGGGTCCGTACCCCGAATAAACCGATATCCGCTTTCCGTAGAGAGCCCTAAGTGCCTACTGGTCCGCCGAAGGAACTTTGGGGAAAAGTAGGCCGACTCCAAGAAAATCCGGTGGGTCGTCTCCGAGACGGCTGTCCGTAGCCCCCCTATGAGACCTCCCAGACAGGCCGCCCCCTCCCCATCCGCAATCACAATGTCTCCTGGCCTAAGCTCCAGCACCTTCCCCCCTAACGTCTCAAAAAGAACCCCCTCCTCCAGAGGACCCACCCACAGCTGCTCTCCTACCAGCTTATCCGCATCAAAGGCATGGAGCGGCTGCCCAAACCCCACCAAAATGTAGTTGGTTACATCCACAATCGGGTGGATAGGGCGCAGTCCCACGGCTTCCAGGCGGTGCCGCATCCAGGTAGGGGTTTCCCGAATGGAGAGCCCTTCTATATAGATTCCCCCATATCGGGGTACGGCCTCTTCATTAGGGACCCGAAGCGCATACGGGAAGGACAGGCTGGGAGAGACGCGCTCATAGGAGGGCTTTCGCAGGGGGGCGCCTGTTAGGACTGCATATTCCCGAGCGATGCCCCAGTGGCTAAGCGCATCCCCGCGGTTGGGCGTAGCACTAATCTCCAAAATCAGGTCTTCGTAATCCCCCAAGTACTGGGTAAGCCGCTCTCCGACGGGGGCCTCAGAGGGCAAAATCCATATGCCCTCGGCATCACCACCCAAACCCAGCTCCCACACTGAACAGAGCATGCCCTCAGACAACACTCCCCGAAACGGCCGAGCCCCAATCTTCAATTCTCCCTTAGGGGTCTGCAAAACCGCCCCAGGAAGAGCTACCGGCACCTTATCCCCTACTCGCACATTGTCTGCGCCGGTTACAATCGTATAAGTTCGGTCCTCCCCCACCCGCACCGTGGCCACCCACAGCTTATCGGCATTCGGATGCTTCTCTATGTGCGTTACATAACCTATCCGAATAGCCTCCAGATGGGCCGGCAAACGGCGATAGGACGTAAGGCCCTCCACCTCTAATCCCGCTCGGGTCAGCCGTTCCGCCACCGCCTCAGGAGATTCCGCAATCTCCACCAGCTCATTGAGCCACCGCCAGGAAATCCGCACGGCCCAAAGGTAGAAAACATCCCCTAACAGCCCCAGAAAAGCCCCCTCACAACCCACTATACCGCATCTTCACGCAGCCTTTGCGCCCAGACTCGTCGTAAAAATCCACAAACTGCAGCTTGTAATACGCCTCTAACCCCACCTCCAAGACCCAATACCGAGAGAAGTCTATCACATAGGTGCCCGTATCAAAGTCATACCGCTTCCAGTCATATCCAATCGCGTCTCGTTGGGTGGTCCAGCTTATTTGCGACAGGTGGGCATAACTCAATGCCTCAAAAGCTACCTGGGAGGTACTTACCTCCGCTGCCCGTACCCCCTCAGGCAAAAGGGCTCCCACCACCGGATAATACCGATACTGCTCCGGCTGATTAGGAAAGTAATGCACATAGCGCGTGAGAATGAGCTCTACCTCCCAGGGCGGTAATACCGCTACGGCCTGCCCGGGCCTATCCAACAGAATATACTGGGGCTTCCCTCCGCGCGGAAGACTCCACGTCCCCGTTAGCTCCCCACTCATGGTATAAGCTCTCAACTCTATGCCCTCGGACGTCGCCCTGAGCCATAACTTCCTGTAGCGATCACCCGAATTCGCATAAAACACCCCGCCTCTATCCCTGTCCAACACGAAGGTTAGCTGCTCCCCATACGACAAGGCTGGCAAGGCAGGCTTATCCGGCAGGTCACATTGCCACCCGCTCACCGCCGAAGCCTCTGAAACTGCACCCCAGCTCGCCGAATCTAAAACCACCGCAAATGCGTACATGGCCGCATTCGTCCAGACCTGATAGCCGCCCTCCACGCTGTGAATTTCCAAGTCCCAAGCATAGCGCGGAACTTTATGAACTAAACCCTGCGAAAACGAAAGAAAAGCCACGGTATCGTATTCGGGGCCGAGGTCAGCTACAAGAGTAGCCATCTCGCCGCCGGCGGGACGCGGCCAAGGCTTTTCCGGTCGCATACAACCCCATAGTCCCCATACCAGAAGCACATACCCCCCTATCTCCCATATTTTTCGCATGCTCATAACACCTGTCCTCTTTGAAGGGTATAAGTGAGCCGCAGAAATGCATACCGACCCATGCCCACTGGACTACTAAGACCGCCTCCGGTATGCACTCCCCCAGCTAAGTTAGCCTGCACCTGCGTGATGCCAAACGCATTCCGCACACCCAGAAGAATATGTAGGCGCCCCTCCGAAAAGCTCCGCCCCACCGACACATCCAGCCAAGGAAAGCCCCCAATCCATCGCAACTCCACACGCCCATCTTCCTGACTGACAAAAACCGGCAGCCGCCCATTATACTTGAAGAATGCCGCCATCGTGTAGTTTTGAATCTTGTAAGTGGTGTTCAAGCCTGCTTCCCAAGCCCATTGGCCCCGCGGATAAGCGGTGAAATTCCCTCCTGCCTGCACCTGCAAGCGGGTGGAACGCCATTCCACTTGGGGCTGCACCCCCGCTGTGTGAAAGTGAGCGAGATTATAGTAGGTCGTAAAGAGCGTTACGGGGTCTACGACTACGAGCTGGATGAGGTTGGAAAGGTCATTGTAGAAGGCGGAGATGGTGGCGCGCCATAGGGTATTTTGTGCCGTGATGCGAGTCCAAGTGAGCGCCGTGTGAAAGTGATGACTGGTTTCGGGCTGGAGGTCCGGATTGCCCTGGATATTGTGATTGGTGAAGACGAGATACAGGTACATTTCTCGCAGGGAGGGGGCCCGAAAGCCGCGAGCATATCCCCCCCGCCACACCCAACCCGCTCCTAAATCGTATCGCGCATGGAGGGAGAACAGGAGTGGGCTTCGGAACTGCGTATTATACGCCCATCGCATGGCAGGCCGAAGGGTAAGCCGAGGGCCCAAGCTCTTCTCTAAGCTGACCCAGAGCGCATAATCCCCCATATCGGCCCTGCCGCCTCGTATCCGACCGCCCGTCACCACATTGTAAGTTATCTCATGCCCGATCTGTAAACTCAGTGCCGGCCTCTCATAAGTAACCCATCCCCGGGCCCAAGCCTGGGTTTCCATGGTGGAGTCTTGCTGACCAGGGAGATTCACGAGACGTTCTTCCAGAGTAGTTAGGTCTTTATATACGACATTACGGATGCGGTTCCAGCCTAAGTAGCCTGCCTGCTCTTCCCAGCGCCAGCGGGCATGGAGGCGTCCCGTCCAGCTGATCGTGGGAAGCCACCGGCGCGTATAGTAGTACTCATCTATGGCGTAGACCCGATACGGCGTAATCGTAGGCTCCTTGCGATTGTAGAAGGTCTCCCAGAGATAGGGGATGTGGATTCGGAAGCGCCACCTGTCGGAGGGGCGCCACTGGTACCACAGGCCGAAGTTGTACTGTTCTCGGGGGCGCCAAAGGCGGGCACGAGGCCGGTCCGGATCAGGGTCCCACCCCTGAAAAAAGTACCGCCCCCCCGTTACACTGAGCCGATGTTTGAGAGGACCGCCGCTCACCGTAAGCCGAGCATCGTAAATACCCACGGACTCATAGTGCAGGATAGAACGCACTTCCCAGCTGCAGCGGCTTTCCCGAGTGATGAGATTGACCACGCCCCCCAGCGCATCCGTCCCATAAAGCACACTCATCGGCCCCTCCACAATCTCCACCCGCTCCACCTCCGCAAGAGGAAGTTGATAAAGATCAATACTTCCACTGACTCGTCCTACCACTGGCACCCCATCTATGAGGACTTTGATATTTTGTCCGGAGAGGCCCTGCATTTGAAGGAAGGTTCCGAGGTTAGGGTCATTTTGGAGACGTACATTGAGCTCAGTCATGAGCAGCTGGGGCAAATAAATGGCCCCTTGTGCTTGCAGACGCTCCTGCGTGAGCACTCGCAGAGGATGGAGACTTCGCAGGGTAGTCGTAGGCGCATGGGAACCTGTAATGACAGCCTCATGCAGGACGTAGTTGGGACGCAAAAGGCGAATAGTGCCCGGCACTTCCACCCGCCCCCGCCAGGACAAAAAGCCTTCGGCTACCACTCCCACTTCATAAGAGCCCGCCTCCAGCGAAACCGCTCCCAGCGAATCCGTAAGGAACCGAAGTTTTTTACCCGCAACCTCAGTCGTAACCATCGCCCCCCGCACGGGCAGGCCCTCCTCGTCTATGACCCGGAGAGCCTGCCCATACACCAAACACACTACCAGTAGAACCCCCACCCAGTGCATACACCCTCTCACTCAAACACAATGGCTGCGGTACCTACTCCCATGGTCCCTTGCACCTGCACGCGATACAAACCCCTTGGCAGCCCTTGCCGAGGTATATAAATAAGGCCATCCCCCTCCGCTTTACGTTCCCAGACTACCTGCCCTATGCTGTTATATAGCCGCAGGAGCACAGGCGAAGTTTCGGGGAGAGCTATCCATACTCCCTCTACGGCAGGATTGGGATAGGCAACTACGGGAAGGTGGGTAGACCCCGGTGCAGGCAAAGCCGAGATTTCTCCCACTTTCTTACGTTCAATTACGGTGTAGCGGACCCGAGCTCCATTAGGCGCCACAGAATCTCCAAAGGCTACAAAACGTAGGCGCCAGATTTGGCCGTTACGGGCCTTCACAAGGTAGTAAACCGTATCGGCTAAAAGCCAAGTATTACTTTGCATGTCGTAACGTTTCCAATCATAGCCGATCGTGTTGATAGCGGATGCATAAGGATAGAAGCTCACTGAAAGGGTGTCGGGGTTGGCATCAGAGGAAAGCGGAATACGAGCCACGGAAACTCGGCGATTCTGGAGAGCTCCAAGTACGGGATAAGGCGTGCCAGCTGGAGGCAGAAAAGTCAGGTACTGGGTGAAGACCAGGTCCCAGAGTGAATCCACGGGCTCAAGATTCAGCGCCTCCTGAGTAAGGAGGTTGTAGTAGACAAATCCTCGGCGAGGGGCGAGCGATTTGGGTGCTTGGGCTGAGACTTCATTGCTCCCATCCAGATAGGCATACCTAAAGTAATACACACCGCTTTGCAGGCGCTCTAACCAAAGCTTACGATAAGAGCCGTCCGGAAGGCGCACAATATGCAGCGAGTCCCCTGTGATGGTGTGCGTCGTGAAATCGTAGTTTCCCCACCCCAGGTCAAAGCTATCCTGGGGGTTAGCCGTCGTATTGAAGGCCCCGATGCTCCACGAAGTATCGCTATCGTAGAGTCTGCCGGCGGTATCTGCCAGGCTGAGGGCACTCCAATCGGCAGGGGTCGCGGGCCTTCCGGTACGCCATACCGTTATGCCAGCCCCAAGGTTGGCCCGAATAGCCGCCGTAAAGCCCGGCACCTCAAACGCCAAATGCCAACGATTATAGGGCGCCGTGTCTACCCGAAAGCCATCGGACACCCGGTAAAATACCAGCCGATACGGCTCATTCCCTTGCTGAACACGCAAAATCAGCGTGTCTCGTGCGACTTGGGCATATCCCAAACTGCCCCCTGCTAGCCCTACCATGGCTAAGACTGTCCTTAGGACGCGTAGGCTCCTCATATCGCCGCAAAGGTAAGGAAACTTTTTGGAATGAATCCAAATAATCGGAAAGGGGAGTGGGAGACCCGCACAATAGGGAGTTCTCGTGTGGGTTGAGAGGAGCCTTTCGGGGAGGAGTTAAGTCCTTGGCCCCGGCCCGCATACAAAGGGCACCTCCAGCTTTTCTCATTCAGCTGGGTGAGAAGGGGACGCAGGGGAAGCATGTTTGACCGCGCCAAAAAGGTGGGGGGCTGGGCTACCTATGAGGGGCCTTCCTAACTTCAGGGAGTATTACTTTTCAGGTTTCCAGGGGATTTCTTCGGCGCTTAGGGTGTGAGTGAGGTAGCGCCCATAAGCGAAAAGCCAGTCCGAGAGCCGATTGAGAAAAGCCAGAAACAGGGGGGCTACGGGTTCTACCTCGTGGAGGGCCACGAGACGTCGTTCGGCCCGCCGACACACCGTGCGCGCAATCTGGACGTGCGATTCAGCTATACAGCTCCCCGGTAAAATAAAATAACGCATAGGCGGCACCTCCGCTACCATCTCATCAATGCTATGCTCCAAAATCTGAATACTCTCCTCTGGGAAAGGTGGCAAAGGTACCGGTTTCTCAGTCCTTCCAGCAGCTAAATGCGACCCCAGGGTGAAGAGCCACTCTTGAATCTTTCTCAGGAGTGGCTGATGAGAGGCCGGCGCCTCCAATGCTAAGAGTCCTATATGCGCATTCAGCTCATCCAACGTTCCATAAGCCTCTACCCGAAGATCGGCCTTGGAGACCCGATCTGGTCCCAGCAGGCTCGTCTGACCAGCATCCCCTCTGCGGGTGTAAAGTTTCATCGCTCAAAGTTACAAGGGGATGCTTATGTGGGCCTACTCCTGGCTGGGTAACGAAAAGGAAACCTGTAAGTAGCGCCGCTCTGGGCTTAGCACGAGCCGCACCCGCTGACCCTCAGCCGTTTGCCAGACCTCATGCCCCACATGCCCCTGACTCACCCCATAAACCCCCTGCAAAAAACTGCGCCACTCCTGATACCGCTTCGTCAAGACCCTGAATTTCGGCGTTTCATAAGTAAAATTCACCGTCCGAATCCCCCCTCCACTCCCCATGTAGTATTCTATCCAAACTTCTAAGGAGTCTGCCCGCTCGGTAAGGCGATAGACATAGCCCAGTTCATCCCGGTAATAGGGGGCTCCTTCTTCAATCTTTGGTAAGGTATCAGCCGATAAGCCTAAGAGCTTGGGGCGAGGTAGGCCTTCATGAGTGAAAAATGCCCGCTCCTGAAAGCCAACCCGGTTCTGACGAGCACATCCCACTCCTACTAAGACCCCGCTAATTAGACTTACCCAGAGACGCCACATACGCTTGCCGCAAAAGCCGCCGCATCACTTTATTGGAGGCGGTGCGCGGAAGCTCCGATACCACTACCACATCCCGCACATGAAAAAGCGGACTGAGTCGCTGCCGGATAGCCTCACTAGTTTGGTGTAGCCAGTAGCTAGTCTCGGTGGGGGCTCCTTCTTGCAAGACGAGGTAGAGGACCAGCTGCTCGGGGCCACCTTCGGGGGGCGGCACGGCAATGGCGGCGACTTCTCCGATGCCAGGCACTTGCGCCACCACCCGCTCAATCTCCGCCGCCGATACTTTGATACCTCCTAAGTTCATAGCGTCGTCCGCCCGTCCCCCCGACACCCAGTAGCCCCGCTCCAACCGCCGCATATAATCCCCGTGCCGACGCAACCGAACCTCCGCCCCATCCATCAGCTTCGGGATAGGCGCACCCGACGCCCCTACCCAACCCTCCCCCACCGATGGGGTGTCCTTATAGTACACCTCCTCGTGCGAGGCATTGAGAAGCACCTGCGACAACCCAATAGAAGGCGGCACCAGAAAGAGCTCCCCTTCGGAAGATGGCTGCCCCGCCTCATTCAGTATGACAAAGTCCAGCCCCAGCGCCGCCGCACTAAACTGAGAAGGCGCATTCGGATGCAAAAGGGTGCTCGTGATATAGCCGCCTCCTATCTCCGTACCCCCACAATACTCTATCACGGGTTTATAGCCTGCTTGGGCCATCAGCCGCCACATATGCCAGGGGTTAGAAGCCTCCCCTGTAGAGCTGAATAGCCGTATCCGATGCCAGTTGACTCCCTCCCAGGCACTACTCTCTATCCATCGCCGCACTAAGGAGGGTACCACCCCCAGCACCGTTACTCCCGCCTTCTCTACAAAGGCACAAAAGTCCGCGCCCGTCGGCACCCCCTGATACAAACACACCGTAGCCCCATTCACCAGCCCTGCAAAAAGCAGCCATGGCCCCATCATCCACCCTAAGTTCGTAGGCCAAGTGACTCGGTCCCCCGGCCCTAAGTCTTGATAGTAGTATCCATCTGATACCGCTTTGATAGCTGTGAGGTGTGTCCAGGGTATAGCTTTGGGCATCGCTGTCGTCCCCGATGAGAAAAGCACTCCAATCACATCCGTAGGCCGGGCCGCATACCCCTGGCTCATAGGCTGCCCCCCCTCCCAAAATTGCCCAAAAGGATAACTCTGATTGCGCAGCCGAACCCGAAGCCGTTCTCCCCCCGCCAACACATAAGTGCGGGGTAACCCTACACCACTCAGCCGATCATAAAGCGGAATAGTCTTTCCTTCCCGGTAGAGAAAATCCTGAATGAACAGCAGCTGGGGGCGCACGATATGGAGTCGGGTAGCTATCTCCTCACCCGAAAGGCTATCCGGAATAGTAGCGACCGAGAGGCCGGCCCATAGCGCTCCCAGGTATAAAACCACTGCTTCCCAGCGCATGGGCAGACAGATAGCCACCGTCTGACCTGGCTCCAATCCCTGCGCTAAGTAGGCTCCCGCCGCAGCCATCACCTGCACCCGCAGCTCCCCATAAGTCAACCGCACCACGCTCCCATCTTCCCGATACTCCACAATCGCCTCCCACTCCGCAGGCCACCGAAATATGCCCTCTAAGATATTGAGGCGAGCCCCCTCTAACCAGCTGGGCTGGGTAACACTGCCATGCGGATACCGCACGATAACCCGCGGCCGCTCATAAAACGGCAGCCGAAGCCGCTCAAAAATCGTATATTCCCAGAATCCCGCCCGATCCATCACGCTCCACCGATGCAGAGCCTCATAATCCGAAAAACCCCGCTCCTGCAAAACCTCCGCTAAGTGGCAGGGCCGATTATTCATTTCGGGGTACCATAAAGGCTCTAGCGGCAAAGTCGCCCGCTTCCCATAAACGTTCTCATAGGCCTCTAAGTGCCGCTGAAAATCTCTCTCTCCCCGCAAGGCCTCCACCGCTTCTGGCCACCGCATGCTACAAAGTTACCCTGGAACGTCGTACTTTTTACCCGTGAAGATCATCAATGATCCTATTCATGGCTTTATTCGGGTGCGGTTTCCTCGGGTGCTCCGAGCGATAGCACATCCGTGGGTGCAGCGGCTTCGGCGCCTCTCCCAGCTCGGCCTTGCCCAAATGGTCTATCCAAATGCTACTCATACGCGCTTTGCGCATGCCTTAGGGGCTATGCACCTCATGGATACGGCTTTGCAATCTCTCGTCGCCAAAGGCGTTATCCAGCTCTCCGAAAAGACCTTTGAAGCCGCCCTCCTTGCCGCCCTCCTACATGATATAGGCCATGGCCCTTTCTCTCATAGCTTAGAGGGGAGTATCCTTCCTTACCCCCACGAAACCATCACCTATGCGCTCATAGACCTCTTGGAAGTAGACTTAGGCGACCTTTCCGAGACCCGTGCCATCCTGCAAGGGCAGCATCCCTTACCCTACCTGTGCGAGCTCATCCAGGGCCCCCTGGACGTAGACCGCTTAGATTACCTCGTACGAGATAGCTTCTTCACAGGCGTACAGGAAGGCATCGTCGGCACCGAAAGACTCATCCACACGCTCACAGTCACCCCCGATAACCACTTAGCCATTGAAGAAAAAGGCCTTGCCTCCGTAGAAAAATTCATCCTCGCTCGGCGCTTCATGTACTGGCAAGTGTATCTTCATAAAGCCGTTTTGGCCGCCGAAATCCTCCTCCAAAAGTGGTACGCTCTCTGGGTAGCCCAAGAGGGCCCCCTTCTCCTCTTGGACTCCCTCTCAGAGAATGCCCCCCCATCCAAAGAGCTGCTTATGGCCTTTATGGAGCTGGACGATACAACGTTCTGGGCTCTTATCCATGCTGGGGCTCAGCATAAGCATCTCCCGCTTCGTCTTCTTTCAAAGGCTCTTTTGCAGCGGGTGCTCTTCAAAATCCACTGGGGCCATCCCAGCCCACAGGATTATCATAGCTGGGAAGCTCAAATACCACCCCTCCTTCGCCCCGAGGCAAAAAATTTCTGGGTGGAGGGAAAGGCTTACAGTTCTACTTATGAGCCCAGCCCCGCCCACGAAATTCGCCTCTTCACCAAAAAGGGCGAAGTCCTCCTACTGTCTGAGGTGGCCCCTTGGCTTGTGGCGGCTGGCCCCATAGAAAAAACCTACTGGGGCTACCTCAGCGCAGCTTCGCTTGAATCGCTTCTGCAATCGCCTTAAACTCCTCCGGACTGAGCTCTATGCGGGGATTCTGAAAGTTGAGGTCTGCCATGGTCCGTATGGGAACTATGTGAATGTGCGCATGGGGAACCTCTAAGCCCACCACCGCAAAGGCTATGCGCTCGCAGGGAACTGCCGCCTGCACAGCTCGGGCCACCTCCCGCGCAAATAGCCACAATCCCACATACAGCTCTTCCTCCAAGTCTAAAATGTAATCTACGGCTTTTTTGGGAATAGCCAGAGTATGCCCCCGGGTAAGGGGCCGAATATCCAAAAAAGCCAAGTAGTCATCCGTCTCCGCTACCTTGTAGGCCGGCAGCTCTCCCTTCACAATCCGCTCAAACACTGTACTCATATCTCATACCGAATTTCCAGAAGCTCCAACTCCAATAAACCCGCCGGCACTTGCACTTGAACGACGGCTCCTACTTCCTGACCCAGCAGCGCTTTCCCAATCGGAGACTCCACAGAAATCTTACCTGCCCGCACATCGGCATCCACAGCAGGAACGAGTTGATAGACAAACTCCTGCTTAGTCTTGCGATTCCTTACTCGGACGGTAGCCAGGAGCCCCACTTTGGAGGTATCTATGGTGGAGAGGTCTATGACTTGGCTCTGTGCCAAGAGGGCTTCTAACTCGGCTATTTGGGCTTCCAATAAGCGCTGGCGCTCCCGGGCAGCAGCATACTCGGCGTTTTCTCGCAGGTCTCCTTTCTCCCGAGCCTCTGCAATGGCGGCAGCTACCGCAGCTCGCTCTTTCGTCTTAAGCTCATGAAGCTCCTGCCGAAGCCGCTCGTACGCCTCCTTCGTCAGGACTTTCCTCATATATATAGACGCGCCCCTATGCTATGTGTGCCATTGAAGAAGTAGGTCGGCCTATAACTATAATCCACCCCAAAGGTGGAGTAGCGACCCTCTCCAGTCTTGAAGGGTATCTCCACCGTCGCCCCGAAGTTCAGCCCATTGAAGGCATTTTGCGCCTTCTCTTTGTTCGTAATGTCCTTTTCCCACACGTACGCGCCTCGTATCATGAAGTAGCTTCTGTACCGGAGCTCTACCCCCGCTCCTAACTGATTATTCTGGAAAGAGTGCGCATAAAAGCCAAAAGTGGGAATGATAGAAAAGAGGTAGTCTTTTTGCTCTTGGCCGCCGGAAGCCCCTGTTTCTCGGTTCTTAGTTTCTTCCCCGCCCACTCCAATCCGATACGAGGCTCCTATCAGGAGAACAGAAGGAATTTCAAACCCTGAGGCGGGAATATGAACGGCATTGGTGTAAGTCCCTCCGGCTCCGCTAAGGTTAGCCCGGACGCTGAGGCCTTCTCCGCGATAGCGCATCTGCGGCCCCACATTCCGCAACGCTACGCCCAGGCTGAAGTTGCCTGAACGGTCGCGATACTGCACCCCCGCATCTAAAGCAACACCAGAAGCTGATGCATCCGGAATAGACTCATGGATAAGTTTCACCGTAGCGCCGACATAAATACGGTCATCTGCAAAAACCTTCGCATAAGAGAGCGAAATATTCAAAATGGTCGGCGAAAAATACCCCAATCCTCCATCCGGATTATCTATGGTTGTCCGCTCAAATTGCCCTAAGTCAAAAGCGACCACGCCTATGCCGAGCGTCCCTCCGTTGCGAAAACCCTGGGCAAAACCGAAAGCGTTGATGGAGATATCGCTTCCCACTAACCACCGGGTATGGGAAAAAATGAATTCGGTCCGCCGGGTAAGGGCTAATCCCGCAGGGTTGATGATCTGGCTCTCTATCCCATAGCAGTTGGAGATGTTGAGTCCTCCAATACCAGAGCTTCGGGCATAGGGATTGATCAGGAGCTGGGTGGCTCCCGCTTGCCCAGCACGCTCAGGATTCCCTGCCCATAACAGCGCTGTCGCAACTAATCCGAGCCATATAAGGTTTCGCATCATAAGCTTAGTAATTATTGAGGTCTACTTGTGGCATGATAGCAAAAAACTTGACTACTTTCTGGCCGAGGCCAGGTGCGTCAATGTGGATGATATACGGCCCACTAGCAATTGGCACGCCGTACTCATTTTTGAGGTCCCACTCTTGATCCGGAGCCTCAGAGTCTTTCCGGAAGGTGCGCACGAGAACCCCATTCAGCGTGAAGATGCGAATAGTGCATTTCTGGGGCAGATTGGTAATCTTGACCCGAGTATCTACCTGACTAATTTCATATGCTCCTCTGCCTGCCCCAGAGCGACCATAATAGGGGTTTGGAACGACTCGAATTAGGTCTAAGGCATTCTTAGCTGTGGTCACATCCCCGAGGCGAGCGGCTACTTCAGCGGTGCTAAACTCAAAGGTAGGCGGAGTCCCATCCGCCGCGGGCTTGTAAGACTTGTTTACCGCTAAGCGGATGCGCACCTCTGTGGGAATATCCTTGTAGTGTTTGAATTCATATTGGCGTCCCGCTATCCGGGGGAGAGAAACCCACGCCACATACTTGTAAATCGAGTCTAAGTGCGCTGTATCCCCCCTGACTGTGCGGAAGCGAATACCCCTGTCCCTTGCCGCCGTAGGGCCTATCGGCTGGCTGTCAGCCACCGCCGCATGCCGCGCAAATTGCTGGCACCCATCATAAGGATAGGTAGTCACGAGAATCCAATGCCGCCCGCCCAAGGCATCCCCAGAGGCCGAAGCCGTCGGATTGAATAACATATCATCCCCATTTTCTCCCCGGAACCACGAGGCCTCCGCAAAGAGAATATTGACCCGCTCGCCCGTCTCTAAGTTGATAGCATACCCCGGAAAGTAGCTGAAACCTTGGCTGGAAACCGAAAGGGGCTCATTCCGATAAGCCAAGGTATCCCCCCTAATAACATCCCGACTGATGCGCCACTTCGCTGTACGCGGGAAGCTACTTCCCACTAACCGACTAAGGCTGGGCGTGGGAGATGCCTCTATTACCAGACAACGAGACCACTTAGAAGGATCCGCCGTAATCACAATTTCCATAGAGGGGAGCCGTTCTAGGGTTACAAAGTCTCGGGCATCTCCATTCAGCAGCGCTAAAAGACCACCACAACCCGTCGTGCCAGGACAATATGAAAAGCCTATGCCCACATCCTGGGGCCTTGATCCATCGTATGGAGTTACAAGCCCATAAGGTCCCCACGCTCCTAACAAACCCTGCCGATACACATTCTTATTGAAATCATACCACAAGGTCCACGAGCTTGAACCAGGCGGAGGAGGATAACTAGAACTAGAAGTGGCAGCTATAAAACATTTGTCTGGATATGAGGGTGCCGTCCCTTTAAACGCATCCAACCAGCGACTACTGCTTGCCGTGGGGTCAAACCCAGTGAGCCAAGGCTTCGTAGGATCGGCATACTCTATTTCAGCCGTGATTAGGCCGTTTTTGTCATCTTGGAGCATGAAGTGAAGAGTCTGACCCGACCCCGTAGGCAAGGAAGCCCCAGGACACAGCCAAAGATTATCGGAGTTGAGCGTGTAAAACTTCGCCCCCGGATCAAGAACATCTCGTACCGATATGGATATTCCATGTCCCGGAATTACCCGCTCATTTCCTTTGAGGAAGCGATTTTGTAGGAAGTCCCACGTGTTCTTCTTGTAATCCCATTCACTGGCGCTTATGGGTGCCCAAGAGGTATAAATGAGCTGATAAGCCGCACCACTTCCGCTGGGGCGCCCATATAGTTCCCACTCCTTGACAAGAATAGTGCTATTTGGGCCGGAACCAATTGTATCCCGCACCGTCGTGTCGGTATTGATGACAAGCCGATAATCGTAAGGCTTGACGAGCTTAGGGTCTACCACTTTTACGGTGAAGGGGCCTGCCCCGGGAGCGTATTCAGCGCCTCCCGAAGGTCCCCCCAGAGCAAGGGCTTGGGCTTCTGCTTCGGGGGTGAGCCTCAGCGCATTGCCTCCATTCCCCTGGCCTGCCACCCGCCGAATCTTCACCCCATCCCCATACGCCGAGGCCAAGACAGTCCCCATCTTCTCAAACTCTACCTTATGTGGAACCGCCTCATAGGCCCGGACGTTATTCCGCCCCAAGATAAAGCGCCGAGGATTGGTAGGCTCCCCATTGTATGCATACGCCACTATCATGAAGTAGTAGCGCCGATAGTTGACTAAGCGAGGATCTGTACCCTCTGCAAACTTGTCTTCCGTCACCCGCAAGGAATAAAATAGTCCCTCATCCTTTCCATTGACCATGACTTTATCCACGATGATTGGCGAGGGCCAACCAGGAGCTGATTGCTCCTCTCGGTTGACAATGGTAGTGATTCCGTTTTTGATGTCGCATTGGGCTATCAAAGCAGCTTTGTTGGGATCATCCAAGTCAGTCACACTAACTCGGGCATCCCGAAGTTGATACACCAGGTACCCTTCAAAGCGATAAACAGAGTCTGAAGCCCCCGAGGCCTTTAAAACAGGGTCCACCTGACGATAGTTTTCATAATAGTTGTTAGAGAGGGGATTTTTATACCCCCACTTTAAGATCAGTTCGCGGTCCAGTTCTACAATCTCCATATCGGGGGCATCAGGCCCTTCCACAAGCTGGAAGTTGTTATCAAAAAGAGCCTGAGCTATATCGTCGGCCTTGTACAGCAGGCACACAGAACCAAGTCTTCCATCCCCCCCAGGTCCATAATTTCCATTGGCATCTCGAGCCCAGGGAACCCCAATGATGATTTCATTAATGGCGCCAGGTAAAAGGGTAAAAGGCCCCGCGGACTGTAAGTAGCGCCTGTCAAAGGGAGAATTCCCTGCGCTTGCCTCATCCCAGCCGGCTGGGGGAGGATTATAAGGGCAAGATGATAGAAAAGCTGCCCCCCCTGGAGCACCTGTAAAGATATAGTTTGTCGGGGTTCCGGTGCCGTAGCCGTTCCCTCCGTTAGCCACCAGCGGAGAACCATCTTTCCAGATAGAACGCATATAGTTGTAAAAGTGAATGGCATTTGTGGGATTACCGCGAATGCTAAAGTCGTTATCATAGTACATGAAGTTAGTCATTTTCAGGCGCTGTCCGTTATCGCCAATCGGGCCTTGGAAAAAGTCCGTGCCTATGGCTGGAGGATTTGCGCCATATCCGCTGGGAGGATCATCGTAAGGGTCCCCGTTATAGCAATACCCTAGCCCCCGAGCCGTATCGCATCCCACATAGTCATCGGCATAATAGCCCAGGTCTGAATCCACCCATACAGCCATAAAAGTCTGGGTAAGGGCTAAGGTTCCCCGATTGATGAGTTTGTACTTGTAAAAGGTCATGTTATTGATCTCGTCCGTGGTGGCAAAGGCAAAAGCAAGAGCTTGCACTTCCATTCCGATCTGGGCGGCTCCGGTTTCGGTATGCACATTGCCCTTGTCGTTGAAGACCCACCAGATAGCCATGTCGCCCAGCACATCAGGGTAGTCGCCTGCGCCCGGGGTATAGTCTCCATCCCCATTCACATCAACGAAAGGAGCCAAATACCGCTCAAAACCTGGATCCGTATTAATGGCAGGCCAGCTGACGACATTAGGGAAGTTGCCCAGATTGATATTATTGGGATTAGCCTGATAAGCGGCTCGGAAAGCATTTATCTCCTGGCGCGTGATGATGAAATGCTTATCCCACTTTTGGCAGGTATTAGCATCCGTGGTGCCTTGCAGAGAAAGAGGGCCTGGGAAGTAGTCGTTTCCCGACTGCCGATAGGTTTGAGCCGCAAGACGTAAGCGCCCCGCTGCATCGTACCCTCCTACCCATACCGAGGAAGCAAACATAGAATGAATAGCTGGGACGCCTGGAGGGACTTTAGGTATTTCATAGCGGGGATTACCCACTAGATCCCACCACATGTCGCCCCCATTGTGAATAAGACAGCGAACATTATTGATATCCAGCTGCACGGAGGATGTAGCAGGGGCACAATTCTCAGCCGTGCGAGGAGCCACACGCCGTTCTACATGACCCACTATCTCCCGGCTCCAACCGACTACAAGCAGGGCTGCCAACCCAACTATCGTTCTTCTCATAGGCATTACGAAGTTAGACAAAGTTAGACGTTTTAGAAGGAAAACAAGAGGCCCAGCCGAATGCGAAGAGGCGCACCGAAGTTGCCCGGATTACGTTCCTTAAGCCGGTACAAGTACTCAAAAGTCTCTTTAGAGTACTGGTTCTGCGCCAGCTGCTGCCCAACAGGGGATTGAATGTAACCACTATCATCGGGCAGGCCTGTGTACGGATAAACACCCAGTACATTCCTCTGATTGAACGCATTGAGGAAAATAACATAAATGTTCAGAATAGACTGCTTATTCTCGCCGCGCTGAATAATAAAGTCTCTATCTACCCGAATGTCAAAGCGATTATACCAAGGCAGGCGAGCACTGAATGGCTGACCACTAATGAGATTGACGGGATTCACGCCAAACTGCACATCAGCGGGATTGGGAAGGAGGTAACGCGTATAAGGCCGGCCCGAACCTAAGTTGTAGGTGATATTAATCCCAGCACCCATAAGAGGATAGATGACTTTTTCTCCGATCCTGATGCCCGGGCCTTTTACGCCCCGCTCTAAGAACCGAATATCGGCGGTACCTGTAAAAGTATGCCGTTGATCGAAAGAAAGCGGCAAGAGGGAGCGAAACACGTTGAAGCCCTCTATGCTGCCAATAAGGGCTCGGCTCGAGGTCACACTAGACCCCGTGCCCTGCGCATACTGCAAAGTGTACGCAAACCGAAGCTGCAATACCCCTATGCGGCGAATATCTACATCTACATTCAATCCCTTTACCGTGGAAAAGTCCAGATTTTCAAAACTGGTATAAGAGACAGGATAACCCCCAAAGAAGGAATACAGCTGTACCATGTCGCGCATTTCCCTGTAGTACCCGGATATAGAGAGGGCGATATTAGAGGTGAGAAGCTGCTTAAATCCAACCTCAAAGTCAATAGTTTTTTCTGGACGGAGGCGGGGATTAGGGATATCTATGGTAGCATTTTGAACGATGAAGAGATAGTCTACAAACTGTGCCACCTGGCCGGCCCGAGGACGTTGGGTAAGCACATCGTAGTGAGCAAAGAAGGTCGCTTCATCTGAAATGGGGAAGGAGAAGGAGATTCGGGGCATGATGTTGATTTGGGGCTTATAGTCCTCAAAAGCTTCAAAGGTGAGGCTGTCCGCTTTGAGGTGTGGGCGCGGTCGCCCCCCACTGGCCCGAATAATGGAGAGGGCGCTCGTTGGAGCGCCATTAGCATCATACCAGGTATTCTCCTTGCGATACCCGATAATCCGCGTAGGATTAAGGGCATTATCCACATAGGCTACCCAGTCTCCCCCCACGCCTTGAGGTAGCGTGATTCCCAGCAAACGTGCCGTCTCCTCTGCCCGATAAAACGGCCGAACTATGTAAGGGTCCTTCAGCACGGGCAAGTTCGCATCAAAGCGATCCACCCGCACCCCAAGGTTGAAGAACATCTTATCAAACTCAAACTTATCCTGCGCATACAAAGCAATGTAAGTAGGGGCAAAGGCATTTTGAGGGCGGTTTTCGCGATCTTCAAAGAACTTTTCGGGGGCTACCCGACGCTGGCGCTTACCCCAAGGGGTGTAGCCTTGATAAACTACAGCTGGGCTACCCGCCGCATACAAGTCATTAATATCAAACATCTCCAGGCTGAAAAAGCTCGGATCCATGGCATCTGGATTGATAAAGTCTAAACCATCCACCGGTAATCCCAGCTTTTCTCGCATCTTCTTATCAAAGTAGCTCTGCTGGTCAGCCTGATAAAGCGGCAAATAACGAATCGTATCCCCTGAGACCACCGGGTTATCTCTATTGAGCTCCGAAAGATGACGATTCGCATAAAGCCGCATTAGGTTCCACAAACCTCCACTACCCGTCAAGATAACTTGATAAAATCGACTATAGCGCTGGTCAAACTCAAAACCAATCTTGATATTGTGTCGACCAAGCTCCGCAGCCGCTTGTCCTGTAAGCCGAAACATGTCTGTGTTATCAAAGGAGGGAGCCCCCGTGGCAATATAACCCTGTCCCAAATAAAGATTATAAACCAGCGCCTGCGCCCCTAAAAGACCATTCACATGCCCACCTAACTGCAAAAGGTCAACATAGTTACGCACACGACCACTGGGCTCTAACTGAAGAGTATAAGGATTGAAGAGAAGACGGGGGTTCTGAGCTAAGTAATTATAAATGTAGGTGTTGTAGTTCGCCAGAATAGGATGACTACTGGTAGATGGGTCAAAGATAAATTCATTTTCCACATATCCTTGGGTTTCGTAAGCGGGGAAGTTTCCATCTACCAGGGTAGGCACGAGCAGCTCGGCATACCGGGTCTCAAAGCGTCCAATGTGTCCGTAACGGAACCAGTTTAGGCCGAACTCCGGATCAATCGTTTTTCCATCAAAGCGGGTATAATCAAACTGAATAGTATAGAAGAAACTGCGCAGCAGGCTATTTGTATCACCTAAGAAAGTTTGCTGAAGGCGAATGAACCCTCTCCATGTATTAGCATGACGTTCTGCCACACGGTCCCATGCCAGGAGCGAGCGATTGGTGTTCCATAGCTGTCTCCGACTGAGTTCTCCACTAAAGCCGAGCTTGATGAAGGCATTTTCGGCTAAGCGTACATCTATACGGGTATTGAAGCGGAATTGTCGCAGGCGATTGCCTTGCTTGTACGAAAAGCTTTCTATCTGATCGGGGGAAAGGAAATTAGCCCTATTGACGAAGAAGGCCCTACTGCCTTCCCCAAAAGGCTGGAGGGGAGTTTCTTGGAGGTCTTTTAGGACTTCGGGCTTGACTCGGTAGATAGTACCCTTATAGGGGGGGTCGTAATCCCGTTCCGATTGATATTCGGTGGCAAAGCTGTACCCCAGGATAGTCGTTTTGAGGCCGTCTTCGGTAGTGCGGTTCCAAATAGGACCTGAAATGTTGAAGGCAAAGAGATTGAATTTATAGGGATCAGTAAGCTGGCTGGATTGGACTTCGCCCCCGAAGGTTGTTTGTGCGGAGGGTGCTCCGGTCGTAATCTGAATAACCCCTCCCATTAGGTCGCCAAACTCAGCAGGCACGCCCCCTGTATAAACCGATAGCTGAGAAATAGCCCGCTGAGGCATAGCAAAAGTTCCGATCACTCGCACCCCGTCTATAAAGTATTGAGTCGCATCTCCCCGGGCTCCCCGCACGTTAAGGCCCGCTCCAAACTTATCATCTACCTGATAAACCCCCGCCGTCGTAGCTAAAAAGGCATTAATATTTCGGGTGCCCATCTTCTGGATGTCTTCCAAGGCTAAGGTCTTGCCCGTTACGGTTTCGTCTTTCTCAAAGAGCGGAACTTTATAATCTACGATTTGCACCTCTTCCACTTGGGTGCTGGACTCCATGTTAATGTCTAAGACGATGGTGCGGTTGGCCGTGATGACGACGCCTGTGATGGTGAGGCTTTTTCCGGCGTAGCTGACTTGGACATCATAAGTCCCAGGGGAGAGAGGAGCAATACTATACTCCCCCTTCTCGTTGGTGAAGGCCCCGCCCTTGATGATGCCATTTTGCAGGGCTTTGACGGTGGCAGCTTCCAAGGGCTCGCGGGTGATTTTATCCCGAACAACCCCCCGGAGCTTCCCGGCATCCTGCTGCGCCCATATCCATGCGAAAATCCCCAGTACAGCGATAAGTGTGCGCATATACCTGACCTTTATCACAGGCAAATATACGGCAAACTGGATATTTACAAGCCCAAGGCAGAACCCCCTATCTTTGCCCGCATGGAGAAACGGCTTATCATCATTGGCGGCGGGCCAGGAGGCTACGTAGCGGCCATCCGAGCCGCTCAACTAGGGTTTCAGGTGCAGCTCGTGGAACGCGAAAACTTAGGCGGCATCTGCCTCAACTGGGGCTGCATCCCCACCAAAGCCCTTCTAAAATCCGCCGAAACCCTGGAATACATCCAAAAAGCCAGCGACTACGGCATAGAAGTATCCGCCTTTCAGCCTAACTTCCCCAGTATCATCGAACGTTCTCGCACCGTGGCCGAAAAAATGAGCCGAGGCGTGGAATTCCTCATGCGTAAAAATAAAATTGAAGTCATCAAAGGCACGGCTCGCCTTCTACCCGATAAAAAAGTAGAAGTCACCCTCCCCGACGGCAAAACCCAAACCCTCTCCGCCCCCCACATCATCATCGCTACGGGGGGACGCCCAGCCGAACTGCCCCACCTCCGCATAGACCATGAGCATATTATTGGCTACCGGGAAGCTATGACCCTCCCCAAAAAGCCCGAAAAGCTCTTAGTAATCGGCGCAGGCGCCATCGGCGTGGAATTTAGTTACTTCTACGCTACCTTAGGTACCCAAGTCACCCTGGTAGAAGCCCTCCCCCACCTCCTCCCCCGTGAAGACGAAGAAATCGGCAAAGAACTGGAAAAAATCTTCCGCAAAAAAGGAATAGAGATCTACACCAGCACACAAGTCTCCACCATAGAAAAAACCAAAAAGGGCATCAAAGCTAAACTCCAAACCCCCAAAGAGTCAAAACAAGTAGAGGCCGACATAGCCCTTCTGGCCATTGGAATCACCCCTAATACCGAAAACTTAGGCTTGGAGGCGCTGGGCATCAAAACCGAAAAAGGCCGAATCCTAGTAGATGAGTTTTACCGAACGAATGTGCAAGGGATATATGCTATTGGGGATGTGCTACCAACCCCAGCCTTGGCTCATGTAGCTTCTATGGAGGGGATTATTTGCGTAGAAAAGATTGCGGGTCTGGATCCGCATCCCTTAGACTATTCTACAATACCGAGCTGTACCTATTGTCAGCCCGAGGTAGCCTCTATGGGCCTTACCGAAAAGGCCGCCCGAGAAAAAGGCTATGAGATCAAAATCGGTAAATTCCCCTACACCGCCTCAGGCAAAGCCTCTGCCATGGGCAAAAACGAAGGGTTCGTGAAGCTGATTTTTGATGCTAAATATGGTGAGCTTTTAGGAGCCCATATCATTGGCCCGAATGCCACGGAGATGATCGGCGAACTGATCGTGGCTCGGCGGTTGGAAATCACAGGTCATGAGTTAGCTAAGACAATTCATCCCCATCCTACCCTTTCTGAAGCTATTATGGAAGCGGCAGCCGCCGCTTACGGCGAGGTCATTCATCTGTGAGGCGACCGTCCACTCCCCCCTTCTTTTACCCGGGCTTTGTCTGGGTCTCCTATGAGCCTCCCACCTTAGCGGGGGATGTAGTAATAAATGCCCACCCCCACGGCCCGATAGTCTAATGGAACGGGATCAAAAGAACCGTATATCTCCGTATTCCGCCGAGCGGGCACAATATCCATGTAAAAACGAAGGGTAGTAGGAAGTGTGCGGCGGAAGTTAAAGGTTAGTTCTACTATAGCCGTGGGGTTGATGAAGTTTTGCTTAAGCCTTCCCACATAACCCGAGGGAGCGGTATAGATAGTCTGGAAAGCTGTGTAACGCATTCCTAAAGCGATGCCAGCTCCGAGGCGCTGCTGATTATAGGGTGTAGCGGCGGCCCCGATGCGCGCGAACCCATATACCGGCACCTGGATCATCCAGTTAGACCCGAAAGCACCTAAGAACTGAAAAGCCCCCGTAACCTGGGCCCCCGGCCCAACAGCAAAAAAGTCATCGGCATCCCGATAGTATATGTAGTTAGCTCCCAGACCGACTCCTGAAAAGTCGGCAGGATAATTAAAAAGGCTCTGCCCCAGAAACCGAATATCTATGAAGGCGAGCTCTCCCCCGAAGTAGGGGTGCAGTTTAGTCCAAAAGTCTTTGGGGGTTTCGGATTGTGCTCTCAGGAGGGCTAAGGCGCAAAGGGCGGATAAGAGGCGCCTTCTCATGCGGCGCAGTACTCATCAAAGAGGGCGGTGAGGGCAAGTGCAATAACTTCGGGGCTGCGGCCCTCTATTTCGTGGCGGGGAATAAAGTGAACGAGCTTACCACCTGCCCACAAGGCTATGCTGGGTGAAGAGGGCGGATGCGGCGCTAAATATCGCCGCAAAGCCTCCGTTGCCTCCTTATCTACACCTGCAAAGACACTATACAGACGCTTGGGGCGGGTCGCATGACGCAAGGCCCGCGCAATAGCCGGCCGAGCCGACGCCGCACTGCACCCACATACCGAGTTTATCAGAAACAGAGCTGACTCTCCAGTTGCTTTCAGCTCCGCAATGACATCCTCTACCTCCTGGGGTGTGCGCAGCTCCCTTAGTCCTATCTCCGCAGTCTCCTGTCGGATAGGCTCTACAATGTAGGCCGGATACATAGCACAAAGTAAAACAAAATTGCCCGATGCCATCTCTCGGAAGCCCAAGGAGAGTTTTCCACATCGGGTGGGCACTTCCTAAGGGCAGCTCATAGGAAATAATATGCCCATTCCCCTATGCCAAAAAGCATAAAGCACTCCAAGCCCCGATCTGCTTTCATCCCCTCCTAAAGACCAGCCTCGGAACTTAAAACAGAGGCTTTTCGTTCTTATCTGTCGGTATGAAAACCATGGCATCAGTATTCGTAGTAGGACTCCTCTTATGGAGCGGTTGTACGCAGGCGCCTCAAGCGCCTCAGGCCCAAACCGAAGAAGCTAAACAAGTTCAAGCTGGAGGTGAGGGGAAAACCTACACCTTCTTAGGCGATGACAAGGAAGCCTCTAAAATCATTGCCATTGGAACGAAAGTAACCGGGCGCCATGAAATTCGCTTTCCTATTAAGGAAGCCACTGCTACCCTCACGGACAAGTGCATTTCTGGAGGGAGAATTGTCCTGGACATAGCGAAGTTGGAAGTTTTAGACCTTCAGGGTGAATGGAAAGCTAAGTTAGAGGGTCATCTTAAGAGTCCGGACTTCTTTGAGGCGGAGAAGTATCCTGAGGGCATATTTGAGGTTACGGGCTGCGAAAGAGGGAGTGGCGATACGCTGTACCTTAGCGGAAACCTCACTTTGCGCGGGGTAACGAAGAACATCCGGTTCCCCCTCGTATATAAGTACGATCCCAATCAGCCTACCCTGGAAGCCTCGTTTAATATCAATCGTCAGGAGTGGGGCATTAGCTACAAAGGGAAAGCAGATGACCTAATTCGGGATGAGGTGAATATTCAAGTGAAGCTGGTGGGCCGACCAGCTGGGGCATAGCCCACATCCACAGTGTGCACATTGGGGGAGGGAGCTTTCGAAAACTCCCTCCCTCTGTTTTTTGGATACCTTTGAGGGGGAAATGACGTGGGTGTGGTATCTAAGTGGTTTCCTCATTAGCTATACATACGTGGGCTATCCCTTGCTTCTGTGGGTGTGGAGTACACTACGGAGGCAAAGGTATGGATGGCCCTCTCCTACCGAGTGGCCGAAAGTGAGCTTCATAGTTCCCGCATACAATGAAGGGGACTTTCTGCCCAAAAAGTTTGAAAACATCTTAGAGTTAGACTATCCGCCAGACAAGCTGGAGGTTCTCTGGGTCATTGAAGGGTCTACGGATGATAGTGCGGTCATTTTGCAAGAAGCCATAACAAAGAGGTTATCCGAGCATCCCAGGATGCGTGTGTTAGGGGGGCCGACGCGCCGGGGAAAGGGATTTGCGATAGAAGAGGCTCTTAGGCATGCTACAGGAGTAATCGTGGTCATTTCAGACGCAAATACCCTACTGCCGAAAGGAGCCTTAAAAGCACTGGTAGCCCCATTTCAAAACCCCGAAGTAGGCGCAGTCGCGGGAGAAAAACGAGTGATTTCTGACAACTCCTTAGCTGGTGAAGGGGAGAGCCTTTACTGGCGCTATGAAAGCTTTATCAAGAAGCACCTGAGCCGGGTCTTTGGATGTATCGGCACAGTCGGTGAGCTTTATGCCGTCCGCAAAGACCTCTACCCCAGGCTCCGACCCCATAGCTATTTTTTGCATGAAGACCTCGTAGTTAGCATGGAAATTCTCCGCCTCTCCAGTCAAGTAGCGTATGTCCCCCAGGCTTACAGTCTGGAACTCCCTGCCCTGAACCTCCGGGAAGAATTCAAACGCAAAGTCCGCATGGCCGCCGCCAGCTTCTCCGTCCTGCGAACGTACCCCGACTGGCTGCACTTCTGGAAACACCCTCACCTGTTTTTCCATTTTTTCTCCTATAAACTCCTACGATGGTATGGCGTTCCTCTATCCATGCCTACCTTTTTTATCTCCAACCTCTTTCTGCTAAAAGATGGGCTTCTGCCGCAATTTATCATGGCTTTACAGGTGGTTTTTTACCTTTTTGCGGTACTGGGTTTAGCTGGAGTCAGGGGAAAAGTATTCGGGCTACCGGCTTATTTTATAATGGCTAATGTAGCGCAAATCCTTGGCGTGCTAAGATATTTCCGCGAGTACAAGAGCGGCAAGCCCTACTGGCAAAAAATCCAGCGAAAATCCTTATGACCTACTGGCTTATCAAGTCCGAGCCGGACGAGTATAGTTTTGAGCACCTCCTCCAAGACCAGAGAGCTGTCTGGGATGGGGTTCGGAATCCCCAAGCCCGGCGATATTTATCTGAAATGCAGGTGGGCGATAGGCTTTTTTATTACCATTCTATGCCGGAGCGGGCGGTGGTAGGATTAGCGGAAGTGACTCGGACTGCCTTTCCAGACCCGACGGACCCCCGCTGGATAGCCGTGGAAATTCGGCCTTTACAGCGGTTTGCCCGCCCCATCTCTTTGGCTCAGATCAAGGCTGATCCCCGATTTGCGGAGTTAGGGTTAGTGCGACAGCCGCGACTTTCCGTGATGCCTGTACCTCCCCCTCTGGCGGAAATTCTCCTCCAATGGGGCCAGCCTACGGCCCTATGAATAGTGGCTCTTAGCCTTTGCTTAACATTTCTGTCATGCCTACCTTACAGAGGCGTGGCAGGTTTGGGGAGGTATGCGTGGATGGTTAGGGTGTCTTATAATAGGGTTGTGGGCCCAGACGGGGTCAAAGATTCGGTTGGTGATTTATGACAGGCAGACGGAGGAGCCGTTGGCGGGAGCGACGGTTCGGTGGGTAGGGGGGGGTATGCTCACGGATACGCTGGGAGAAGCGGTAGTGCCGAGGCCAGGGGGTTCGGACTCCTTACTCGTAGAGGTGGGGTACTTAGGGTATGCGCCGGCCCGGCTAGTGCTGAGGCGGAGCTCGCCCGCGATAATCCGGTTAGGTTTGGTGGGCGAAGGGGTTCAAGCTGAGGCCGTCCTTCTTACGGCTCGCAGCGAAAACCGAACCGAAGTAGCGCTTCTGAGTGCGCTCCAAGCCATGCCCCAAGTGGCTACTGGGATTTCGGCGCAGACGCTGGAACGGCTACCGGACCGCACTACCGCCCAGGCCATGAGCCGCATCACCGGCCTCTCCCTCAATGATGGCCGCTTCCTCGTCATCCGAGGTATGTACGAACGTTACAACACCATCCTCCTGGATGGGCTTATGGCCCCAAGCACTGAGCCCGAAAGCCGAACCTTTGACTTAGAAGTTTTACCCGCAGGCCTGCTGAGCCAAATCCTCGTCTACAAAACAGCCCATGCCGCTTATCCTGCGGACTTTGGAGGTGGCGTGGTCCTCCTACGACTCAAAGAGCCCTCCGAAAGGCCCACCCTCTCCATGCAGCTCCGAACAGCTTATTTGATAGGCACGACTTTCCGAGAAGGGCTCACAGGGCCCACCTACACTCAGGACTACTATGGGGGGCTGGCCCCTGAGCGAACGCTGCCAGCCAACTTTCCCCCAGACCTTACCAGTGTATCCCCTTCAGAAGCCCAGCAGTGGATGCGGACTTTGCCCAGACCCTATCAGATACGTTCTCTTCCTTCCCTCCCCCCGCAGACTAGCCTCACCTTCACCACCACGCAGCCTATCGGCAGGCGCCTCTGGAGCCTTTCCACCCTTAGCTACGGACGCTCCTTCCAAAACCTCACCATCCAACGTTTCCGATATGAACGCCAATCCGATATACCCGGTCAAAATCCCCTTCTTTTTGCGTTTTCGGACCAGCAGACCACTCAAAACTATCGTCTTACATTGGCTCAGCGCTTTTCTTTTTTGCCCACGCCCAGACATCGGATAGACTTCACCGCTATCCTTCTGCGATTGGCAGAGCAAGAAACGATTATTCGGACGGGGTACTCGTATTATCAGCGAGCAGAGGCAGAGTTTCGTAATTATAGTTTGCAGTACTTGAGCCGAACGGTAGGGCTTTTGCAAGTGGGAGGCGTACATCAGCTCTCCGAAGGGACTTCGGTAAGCTGGCAAGGTGGGTATACCGCATCGTTTCGGGAAGAGCCGGACTTTCAACGTATCCGCACCGTGAAGGAGCCGGGCGATACTTCGTATCGGATTATTATTCCGCCTGGGGCGACAACCTTTGATGCGGCACGGTTTTATAGTCGGCTGCGGCAAGAGGGTTGGGCGCTGAGTGCCCAGCTGCGGACCCATGTTTGGGGCATGGAGTGGCAAGGGGGCTTTCAAGGGGATTATCGGCGGCGTACCTTCTCGGCTCGGTGGTTCTCCTATACCCTTCCGCCCTCTGCAGGGAGCTTCTTACAGAGCTGGGCTTCTACACCTATTCAGCAGGCCTTTTCAGAGGAGTATCTCTCCAACTTCCGCCTGCGGGAAGGCACCAATCCCACCGACCTTTACGAGGCTGAACAGGCTTTTGGAGCCGCCTTCCTATCCGCAGAAAAGACGATTGCCCGCTGGCGCCTACAAGGTGGCCTCCGATATGAGTACAGCTATCAGCAGCTCGTCTCCACTACCGCTACAGGGCCTATTTCCCAGCTTACCCCTTTCCCCCTGCTTCTCCCCTTTGCCCATGTGGGCTACCATCTGAGCGAAAAGCATCGCCTCCGCCTCGCCTATGCCCGCTCCCTCAACCGCCCCGAACTGCGCGAGCTCGCCCCTTTCACCTACTACAACTTCGCCCTCACCGTAGATCAAGCCGGCAACCCCACTCTCAAGCCCGCCACCCTCCACCATTTAGACTTCCGCTATGACTTCTCCCCCACCCTCAATCAGCTTTTCTCCGCAGGCGCCTTCTATAAGCACATCCAGAATCCCATTGAGAACTACATTCTCCGGGGTGCGGATAATCCGATTTTGCAGTTTGGGCAGGCGGCTTCGGCTTATCTGGTAGGGGCAGAGGTAGAGGCGCGCCTGCACCTCCTCAAAAGGCTGGAGGTGATTTCCAACTTAGCGCTTATTTACAGCCAAGTGGATATGGGAGACCGCGTAACAGGCCTGGCCGGCGAAAGTCAAGCCCGCTACCGACCTCTTTATGGGCAGGCCCCTTATATCGCTAATCTCATCCTCACGTACACTTCCCCTTCTCAGGCTTGGCAAATCACTGGCGCCCTCCAGCAGATTGGCCCCCGCATCTTCTGGGTAGGCGACAACCTCAATCCCACCGTCTATGAGATGCCCCGGCTCGTAAGCGACCTCACTCTCCGCCGCAAACTCGGCCGCTGGTATATCCAGCTACAGGCCCGCGATATATTCAACCAGCCCCTCGTCTATCGCCAAGATACCAACCTCAACGGCCGCATAGAGAAAAACGAAGACATCGTCATCCGCTACGTGCGGGGCTCCGAGTGGAGTGTGCAGGTGGGGGTGGAATGGTGAGCTCAGTACTTGAGCCAGGTGGCGGTGCAGGTGTCCGTAAGGCCCGTCTGGAAGTCTCTGATGGTGTAAGTGATGTTGAAAGCGCGGCGGTTACCGTCGTAGGTGCCATCGCCAGCAATGCTATAGCGGCGGCTGCAGACGGCTTGCTGCTCTATGCGAATTTGGTTGCCACTAAGAAGGCGGCCTTCCACTTTTACGGCCTGTCCTCCCTCACAAGTAAGATTCCCAAAGGGTTCCAAATACACCACATCTGGATAAACCGTAGAGGGGGAGACTCGTCCCTCATATTGGGGGATGAGGCCCACCTGGCGACAGCGGTCGTCCACCGTGTAGGTGCCAATCCACCGGTCTGTCCACTTGGTTTCACATCGGACCCCCTCAAAGCCCACAGGACATTGACAGCGGCCATTGCGACAAGTACCTCCATTGAGGCAGGTGATGTTTTCACAGCTGCCACTCTCACAGCCGCTAAGAAACCCTGCCCCCACACTAAAAACCAACAAGCTACCCCAAACCACTCTCTTCATGAAGAAGGTGAGAAGCCCTTTATCCATGGCGATCTAACGATAGGAAAGCCCTTTCTGCATCACCAAAGCTGACATAGCCAGAGAAAGCCTTACTGCCGATTTAGGGTATAGCTGCAAGTCAAGGCGTCTGTGCCTGAGCTATAAGTCACATTCATGATAAGGGTATTTCCATTGAGAGTTCCATTACCGTTAATTCCAATGGCCTGCCCTTGTACGGTATAAGTTTGTTGAGGGATGGTAAAAGCCGTTGAGGAGGTTAGCTCAGCGTAATAAGTGATTTGGAAAACCGGTTCGTAGATAGTAATTCTTACTTGCGAGGCTTGAGAGCGATTGATGGTGGTTGTATAGTTAGTGGGGGTGCCGCAGTTCTCAGTTCCTTGCCATGCTCCCACGAACTTATCCCGGGCATCTACCTCACAACGGGAGCCTTCCCAGGGGAGATTGCACTTGCAGTTTCCATCTTGGCAGGTGCCCCCATTTTGACAAGTTACGTTTTTGCAGGGGTCTTTCTTACAGCTGCTCACTGTCATGGCGCCAAAGAGCGCCATCGCTAAACCCAGCATGCGAAGCATCTTCATACCGGCACAAAGGTATGAAACTTTGCCTTATATACGCGCGGAGATGCACCGGCTAACCCGTTCTGGTATTTGCTTTGGAAAATGACCGTATCCCTATCTGGAAAGACGGAGGATAGGGACCCCTCCTATTTGGGCGAAGGTGGGTATGAGTCTAATACCATTTCCCATTACAAACTTTCTTTTTGGAGCGGCG
>Ga0272445_1000514_pt1 | contig 35900 bp, 32 predicted proteins | sample YNPCB0031_FD_194404 | JGI IMG/M metagenome (GOLD analysis project Ga0272445, IMG submission 194404) | Hot spring sediment microbial communities from Yellowstone National Park, WY, United States - YNP-CB-003-1 | ecosystem: Environmental > Aquatic > Thermal springs > Hot (42-90C) > Sediment... | reverse complement strand
TCCCGTTTCACACCCTGATACTCCCAGCCCTCCTGATGGCATCGGGAGAGGGCTACGTCCTTCCGTGGGGCGTCTCGGCCACTGAGTACCTGTTGTTCGAGGGCCAGAAGTTCTCGAAGAGCAGGAGAATAGGAGTATGGATCGACGAGGCCTTGGAGATGTACCCGGTGGACTATTGGAGGTACGTCCTGCTGTGCTTGAGGCCTGAGGGAAGGGACGTAAGCTTCACCTGGGCCTTGTTCAAAGAGCTCGTGAACTCGCACTTAAATGACACCCTCGGCAACTTCATCTACAGGGTCCTCAGCTTCACGTCGAGGGCCTTCAACTCAAGAGTACCGGCTCCGAGAGAAAGTTGGACCAATGAAGAGCTCTGGAAAGCGACTCTAGAGAAATTCGAGCTCTGCACGTCCAACTTAGACAACTTCAAGATAAGAGATGCATTACAAAGCATCATGGACTTGGCTAGGGAGGGTAATAGGTACTTAAATGAAAAAGCCCCTTGGGAGGCTGTTAAGCAGGGGCGAAAGGAAGAAGCATCGACGAGCATTTACGTGTGTATAAACGCCATTAAGTCCTTGGCGATAATGTTAGCACCTTTTATGCCCAATACTTCTGCAGAGATATGGAGAGGCCTCGGCTTTACGTCGAACATCCACAGCGAGAAATGGAGAGAAGCCGTAAAGCCTATAGAACTAGGAAGAGAACTACCGCCCCCAAAGCCGTTATTCGCAAAGATAAGGTAACCCTCAGGACAGACCCTCCGCGACGGCGCTCTTAACCTCCTTACTCTTCGTCGAGAACTTCGACCCCTTGTCCTCAGACATCGCCTCTAAACCTCTCGCGAAGACCTCAGAGACGCTGTTCCCTTGCTTTTCACACATAGCACTCGCACTGAGAGTAAGTCTAAATGCCAGGACTTTTAAGGTTGGGTCTTACAGCTGAAAACCCCGCCCCTTCAGGGGGATGGTAGGGAAGGGATTTTCCCGAGGCAATCAGCTCTAAATATTTGCGAAGGGCCCCCGTAGGGCGTCGGGGGATGTAACCGTTGGGAGGTAGGTGGTGGGGAGCTCGAAATCACTGGAACATGAGAGATGATGAACCACCATCTGCTGAGAAACGGTAAAGGTGATCGTGGTGAAGGAGGGCGATTGAGCACGTGCTCAGGGTTGCTTAGAAATGTTGACGAATGATGTCAACCCGACAACGGCCCTGCTCCATCCAGCTTCTTGTCTAGCGCGTAGAGCTCCCTCCTACGTGCCTCGAGCATCTCGACTGGCTTGCCCTCGAACTCAGCTGCCGAGAGCAATCTGACCCCCTTGGCCTCGGCCTCCCTGATCACTGGCTCGATTTTTCGCTTGTAGTCCAGGTCTCTCAACAAGTGGTGCTCAAGGATCATCACCCTCACAGGCGTCTCGCGTACGATCCTGATTAAATTGTTTATGGACCTTTCCAAGCTTTCGTACGAGTAGCGGTATCCGAGCATATAGGTCATGGGGCCGTCTATTATGAGCGTGCTCGCCCTCTCCCGCAGTATGACCTCCAACTGACTCTCGAGCGATGGGCCCTCCACGTCTGACGTGTACAGCACCTTCTCCTCTCCGTCGCACACTGCGACCATGACGACGTAGCCCAGCCTAGAGTCGGTTCCGTGCGGCACCGGCTCCGATACCCTTATGTTCGTGGAGCCCACCTTTATCTCCCTCCCGTCCGCATATTCGTAGGACCCACCGGCTTCGCTTATCTTCGACAAGAAGAAGGCCGCTCGCCTTCTCTGGCTGAAGTTTATGCTTTGAGTCGGGTGCTTGACGTAGACCGCTTTGTTGACCAATAAGTGGGCCGACTCTGGCTCGTGGTGGTCGTAGTGATAGTGGGTTATTATCACGTGGCTACAATCGGCGAGCCTCTCTTCTATGACGCTCCACGCCTCGTTGAGCCTCTTGATCTCTAAAGGGTGAGGCGGGAGGCCGTAGCGGTAGGGGGCCAAAGCGACTCCTGGGTCTATCATCAATCTGAGGTCCTTGGTCTCGATGACTGTTGCCATCGACCTTACCCCCATGCTGTCGAAGGCTAGCAACTCTAATTCCACTTTGTCCACCTCTAGACCTCTCCACCCTCCTAAGACGAGTCTCAGCTGTAATATGTGCTGGGCAACAGCATTAAATCTCTACAGCCGATTTATGCTGAGGCAAACGCCCCGGCTCCCAGCGCGGGAAACGCTTTAAACCCCTAGGCCAAAGAAGTGACGTCGAAGAAAGAAGTGGTCTTAATGGCTGGCTGGTGGGGTAGGGCTCTTCGAGTGGATCTGACAAAAGGGGAGGTCGAGGTCGAGGCCCTCAGGCAGGACGTCCTGAAGATGTTCTTGGGGGGTACGGGCCTAGGGGTTTATTGGCTGTACGAGCACCTAAGCCCTGGCCTAGAGCCATTGTCAAAAGACAACGTGATAGTACTGGCGTCGGGCCCTCTAACTGGCAGTCGAGTTTATGGGACATCAAGGGCCTCTCTGATCTCTAAGTCACCCCTGACGTCGACGATCTTCGACTCCACCTGCGGAGGGCTCTTCCCGACGTACTTTAAGAGGAGCGGTTTCGATTTGGCGGTGATATGCGGCGCCTCGCAGGAGCCCGTCTACATACACATACACGACGACGGGGCGGAGATGCTCCCCGCTCGAGACCTATGGGGGCTCAGAGTCACGGAGACTATCCAAGAGCTACGGAAGAGACACGGGTACAAGTGCTCTGCGATAGCGATAGGGCCCGCTGGAGAGAATCTCGTCAGGCTGGCCTCGGTCATGGGCGACGGCGGGCACGCCTTCGGCAGGGGAGGGCTCGGCGCCGTTTTAGGGTCTAAGAAGTTGAAGGCAGTGGTCGCAAGCGGGTCGAAGAGCGTAGAGGAGGCCGACAGCGAGAGGCTCGAGGAGCTTTTGGACAACATGCGCACGAGGATCACTTGGAGCCCCTACCTGAGCAGGACCTTGAAGGACTTCGGGACTGACGCCCTCCTAACGGTTATAAACGACTGGGGCCTCTTGCCGACTATGAACTTCAGGACAGGCTTCTTCGAGAGGGCCTACAGGCTTTCAGCCGAGGAACTCGCCAAATTGGTCGTGGGAAGGAGGGGCTGTTACAACTGTCCCATAGCGTGTAAGAGGGTCACGAAGACCGATAAGGTCGTCTGTGAGGGGCCCGAATACGAGAGCATCGCCAACTTGGGCTGCATGCTTGGGGTCGACGACTTGAGGGACGTCGCTGAGATGAACCACCTGTGCAACGAGCTCGGGCTGGACACGATATCCATGGGCGTGACGTTGGCGTGCTTCTTAGAGCTGGTCGAAAGGGGGGAGATAAAGCTCGACCTCAAGTGGGGCGAGGCCGATAAGCTAAAGGAGTTGATACTTGAGACGGCCTACAGGAGGGGTTATGGAAAGGAGCTCGCCGAGGGCTCCTTGAGGCTCGCTAAGAGGTATGGAGAGGAGAACCTGTCTATGAGCGTGAAGGGCTTGGAGATACCCGCCTACGACCCCAGAGGGGCTTTCGGGATGGCCCTCTCCTATGCTACTTCCTATCGCGGCGCGTGCCATTTAAGGAGCTGGACCATAGCCTTCGAGGTCATAGGCGTGCCTAACTTAGTGGACAGGTTCTCGTCTTTCGAGAAGCCGTCCTTGGTTAAGTACACGCAGGATCTAGCGGCCGTCTACGATAGTTTGGTCATGTGCAAGCACTTCGCGGTCGAGTTTGATGAAGAGCCCCTGAGCGCCATGCTGAGCGCCGTTACTGGGGTGGAGTTCTCTAAGGAGGAGCTCTTAATGGTCGGCGAAAGGGTCTGGGCCCTGACGAGGCTGTTCAACCTAAGAGAGGGGCTTAGCGCGAAGGACGACGCCTTGCCTGAGAGGTTGTTGACACCTCTCGCCGTGGGTCCCACTGCCGGTAGGGCCCCACCGCTCGGCCAGATGCTTCGAGAGTACTACGCTGTGAGGGGTTGGAGCCCCGACGGGGTGCCGACGGAGGAGTGTCTCGTTAGGTTGGGCTTGAAGGGGGTCGTACGGCCTTGGAGAGGGGCATAGACCGCGAAGTCTACGAGGTGTTGAGGGAGTACGCATCCAGGATTGCTAGGAGGGGCTACGTAACGGCGCACGGCGGGAACTTGAGCATTAGATCGGGGAGCTATATGTGGATAACTAGGCATGCCTGCTCGCTCGAAAACCTGAGGCCTGAGGACGTCGTCAAAGTCCCTGTAGACAAGCCTTCGAGCTACGACATCATAGCGTCAACCGAGACGCCCGTACATCGGGAGATATATCGAAGGACTGGCAACCTCGTCGTGATGCACGCTCATCCACCGTTCTCCGTTGCCCTGTCCTTCTTCATCGACGAACTCGTGCCGATCGACTCTGAGGGCTATCACGTCTTGAGGTGCGTGCCGGTGGTAGAGGGCAGGCCTGGCTCTCCAACGCTGGCCAACGAGGTGGCCAGCAAGTTAATGGGCTACTGGGCCGTCATCGTCAGGGGCCATGGAGTCTTCGCGTCGTCGAAGTTCATCGACCACACGTACCAGATCCTGTGCATGGTCGAGCATTCGGCTAAGCTGTTGTACCTAAAGAGCCTCTACGAGGGTGCGCTGGGCTTGAAGGCGAAGGTCCCAAGAGAGTTCTGAGCGAAGTGCGCTAGTAAAGTTTTAGTGAGGCGACCGAAGTAAGCTAGCGGAAGGCCCCCGGTGCCCCGGTAGCTCAGTTAGGCAGAGCGGCGGGCTGTTATCGCATTTGGCGGAAACCCGTAGGTCGGAGGTTCGAGTCCTCCCCGGGGCGCCACCTCTTCTCTGCCAAGGTGGGATCATGTCGCGAGTGCCGACTGACACCCTCGTAAGAGGGGTTGTTGAGCTCAAGAGGACCTCCAAGCTCTATTTCGAAGTAAAGCTTAAGAGCCCTTCGAGGATTTTGAATAGTCTCGAAGGCCCCGGGTAGCTCAGTGGTAGAGCGCTCGGCTGTAGCCTCGTGCGCGGGCCGAGAGGCGATATCTGCCGCGATGAAAGCCCGTCGGCCGAGACCGAGTGGTCGCAGGTTCAAATCCTGCCCCGGGGACCATCACTCCCTAATACGATAAAAATGGGTACAGGAGAGGTGCTTGAAAGAACAGAGTAGCAGATCCTCCTAGGGCCTGTGCCTATTTCGAGCACCTTGGAGCCCGGCTTGACGGCCTCAGCTCACGCTATGTAGGAGCCATAAATGATTAGCCTCGTCACGTCTCTTTCTTCCCTCGTAGAACCTAGGCCACCAGTAATCTCGTCTACCAAGGCCACAATTCCTCTTGGCTCAACAAGAGGATCTTCTCCTTAAGGCGGAGGCTTGCGCCTCGCTGACTCGGTCGATCTCATCGTATAGCTTCTGCCGTAAGAGCTTCTTTACGTAGCAGTGTGAGGTCGTGCGATCTTTAGGCCTCTCAGATTTTTAAAGGACTACTTGCTCTTACTTTTAGCTTGAAGAAATGGTGAAAGGATGAGGCCGCTCACCACCACTACCATAGGGAGCTTTCCCTTATCGCCAAGCCTCGAGGACTTCAAGCGTAGCCTTGAAGTTCAAGTCAAGGCTGGGATCGACTACCCCGCGCTCCCTCAGCTTGAGGACTTCTGCGCCATCTTCTTGAACGACGTGGTCGAGCGGGGGAGAGGCATCGAGAAGAGGGGGAGGGACTACGTGTTAACTGGCCCCATCGAGCCGCCTCGAGAGCCGGCCATAGCGCAAGATCTGGCTTCAGCGTCGAAGATCATTAAGGGCTTGGGCTTCGAGGGGAACATAAAGGCCCAAGTGACCGGTCCGTTCACGCTCTCGTCGGTCGTCAAGTTCTTGGACAAGTCGGCCATGTCTTACCCTGACGTGGTTGAGAGCTTTGCCGATGCCTTGGCCTACATACTGTCGTCGATCGCCTGCTTCGAGGCCGTCGAAGTGGTCTTCGTTGACGAGCCAGCGCTCTACTACGCTTTGTGGTATGGATATGAAGAAAAGTTCGCGATAGACGTCCTCAATAGGACGTTCAGGGGCCTGAGTCGAGGCATCGAGAGGGGGCTGCACGTCTGCGGCGACGTGAGGGGGCTCTCTAGGGTGACGTTGAAGTTGAACGTCGACGTCCTGCATCACGAGTTCGCGGGCTTTCCAAAGAACTTCGAGGCCTACAGCCCGGCCGAGCTGGCAAGGGCGAATAAGTTGCTCGGGGTAGGCGTCGTGACCACAAAGCCTTTGGATTCAGAGGTTAAGGTCGAGAGCGCCCAAGAGGTAGAGGAATTGCTGAAGAGGGCGATGAAGTTATACGGCCCTCGGGTAGTGGTCGCGCCGGATTGCGGATTTAGAGGGCTGGCCGAGCTAATGGAGGGCGATGAAGCCATGAACGTGGTCTTTCAGAAGCTTAAGTCCATGGTTGAGGCGGTCCAAAGGATTAGAAGAGAGATGGACCTTCGGTAAGATGGCCTAGCTACGAATATCTCGCCGTTAGCTATGGCCTTTGAGGAGCTCGAGGAGCTCTTGCAAATTCACGAGGCGCTCTTCGCGAGCGCTCATATCCCTCACCCTGTAGACTCCCCTCTCCACTTCTTGAGGGCCCAAGATCACTACGTATGGGATCCCCTTCGCGTCCGCGTACTTCAGTTGCCTGTCTAGCTTTCGGCCCATGACATCCACCTCCACCCTAATGCCCCTGTCTCTTAGCTTCTCGGCCACCGCTATCACCTCTTTTTTGAGTGAGGGGCTCGTGTAGGCGATGAATGCTTGTGTTAGGGTCCTCGCAGTTGGCAACATGTTCGCCTCGCCCAGCACCTCGACCAGCCTGTCTATGCCCAACGATATGCCGGTCGCGGGGGTCGGCGGGCCGCCGAGCAGCTCTATGAGGTTGTCGTACCTACCGCCTCCCGCCACGCTACCGACGTTCACATTCGTCTCGGCCGAGATCTCGAATATAGGCCCCGTGTAGTAGTCCAAACCCCTCGCCAAGCTCAAGTCTACGACCACGTACTCGGAGCAGTTATAGAGCTCCAAGTTGCTTATTATCTCAGCCAGCTCGTTGAACCCCTCCTTGCCCCTATCGTTCAGCGCGTGACTAACTTCCCTCTCCACGGCATCTACGTCGCCGCACTTCGATATTTGCATCATTATGGTCGATATCTGGTCGCCGCTCAGGCCCAGCTTCTCGAGCTCTCGCCTAACGCCTTCTTGTCCCACTTTGTCCAGCTTATCTATGGCCCTGAACACGTCGAGCCACAGCTCCTTCTCTACGTCGGCCGAAGCCGCTATGGACTCGAGGATCTTCCTGTTGTTCAACCTCACCCTAAAGTTCTTCATCCCCAGCCTCTTCAAGCAAGATATCGCGAGAGCCACAACCTCGGCGTCGGCGTCCATCTTCGCGCTACCGACTATGTCGGCGTCAGCTTGCCAGAACTCCCTGAACCTCCCGCTCTGAGGTTCCTCGTACCTCCACACCCTCGATATGCAATACCTCTTGAACGGCTTGGGTAAGTCCGGGTGGCTGGCCACGACCCTAGCCAAGGGCACCGTGAGGTCGAACCTCAGGCCGAGGTCTCGGCCAGCCTTATCCTTAAAGGCGTATATTTGCTCCTTCACATCCGGCCCGCACTTGGCCGTCAAGACGTCCAAGAGCTCGAAAGCGGGAGTCTCGATCTCGTCGTAGCCGTAAAGCTCGAAGACCGACCTTACGGTCTCCACGACGAAGCGCCTCTTGATCATGTCCCAAGGTAGGAAGTCCCTCGTGCCCCGGGGCCTTCTCAAGCTCGATTTCTCCAAGACGACGCGTCCCCCTAAAGCTCTGATAGCGTTATTGTGTAATAGCAGACCTCTCCTTGAGAGTCTATGACCGCTATTATAAGCTCTTTTCTCAGGTTGCGCGCCTCCCGCGCCTTCTCTATTATCGTTCTAAGATCTATGGGGGTCCCCTCCGCGACGCCGAATACCAAGTACTTGGCCCCCTCCTTTCCGACCTCGGCCCCTCTCTTGTAGAGCCTCAGCTCCACGTAGTTTTGAGAGAAGCCGGGCTTGACGGTGTAGCCCCTCCTCTTGAGGTCTGAGTATATCAAGTACTTTAGCCAAAACTTCGGGTCTTTGCTCATCATCAAGCTAGAGAACTCAGGGAAGCTCAGCTGCCTGCCCCCGCTCTCGACCACTAGGAAGCCACGCTCGAGCAAGTATGCCGCCTCAACGGGGTCTAGCACCAACTCCCCCCTATCGCCCACTTCGCCGTAGTGCCCGAGCTGCCTCAGGGCTACGGCATCGTTGCCTCTGACTATAACGAAGCGGTCTGCCACTTCGCCCTTTATCTGAGGCTTGAGGGCCGACAAGGAGGTTCGACAACTAGAGGTCTGGACTACGTTATTTAAACCTAGCCACGAACAAAAATTTAGTCGAGGGTCATGTGGAGGAAGATGTCCAGAGAACTCGTGAAGGAAATCATGAAGGAGGGGAAGAGGCCCTCGGTGGTCATCCTCTGCATAGGCAATGAAGAGAGGGGGGATGACGCCTTCGGCCCCTACGTCGCCAAGAGGCTCAGGAGGGTGCGGGAGAAGGGGGTGGTCGAGGTAATAGATTGCGGCACGGTTCCAGAGAACTACACCGACGTGATTAGGAGGCTAGGGCCAACGCACGTGATAATAGTGGACGCCGTCGACTTCAAAGGCTCCCCCGGCGACATAATACTATCGTTTGAGCCGACATTCGACGAGGTGAGCATCTCCACTCACAAGCCCTCCCTCACGCTCCTAGCAAAATACATTCAGGGCGACATAGGGTCAAAGATCATATTGCTGGGCGTGCAACCTAAGAGCGTTGATTGGGGCTTGAGCATGTCAGATGAAGTGCTGGCGGCGAGCGAGGTCGTGGTGAAAGCCCTCAAGTCGGCCATCAAGAAAATAAAGGGTGCCCTCAAGGGGGAGGCGCGGGCTTAAGCTCCTTGATCAAGCTCAACTGCTTTAATACATATTCCCTTACTTCTTTGGGCGACTTCTCTTCGTACACAACCTTGCCCTTCATCACTATGGGCTTGAGCATCTCCTCGACCTTGGAGCCACAACGAGGACATCTGTCCATCTTCACCTTAGACGGAACCATGTAGTCTTCAAAGCAGTCCCAGCATCTGTAGAGGTTCTTCTTCCCCGGCAACTTGCCCTTCTTCGATCTGGGCTCGCCCTCTACCTCCACGATGTCCATCGACAGGTCCACGGAGGGCGGGAACGCTATCGACGTGCCGACCCCAAAGCCGTCGGCTACGTCTCTCAGTTGCATTATCGCGTCCTCGTCAACCCCGCCGCTGACAATTATCTTAACGTGGTTGAAGCCTTTGGCGTCGAGAGCCCATCGAGCCTCTTCAACTATCCTCCTCATGTTCCCCTTCCTCGAGCTCGGGGTGTCGAACCTCACGCCGTAGAGCCTCGGCCCCAGCGCTTCAGCGGCCATTAGTGCTTCCACCCTCTCGTCAAACCAGGTGTCGCACAGAGCTATTCGAGGCACGTCCTCTGGCATGTACTTGTCGAACGCCTTCCAAGCCTTCACCTGATCGCCGAACAAAACTATCAAGGCGTGAGGCATGGTACCCACGGGCTTGAGGCCTAGCTTCTCCGCTCCGTACACGTCTGATATACCGTCGCATCCGCCTATGTAGGCGGCCCTGTCGGCGATCAAGGCCAGCAAAGGATGTACAACCCTAGTACCGAAGAACAACAACGGCTTGTCTCCGGCTATCTTCTTGCACCTAGCCGCCTTGGTCGCTATGCTGGTCGAGTGCCTCAGGATACCGAGAATAGCCGTCTCGTACTCGCAAAACTCTTCGTAAGGGCCCTCGATGTTCATGACAGGGTGTATGGGCCTGAATATCGTCCCCTCGGGCAGGGCGTAAATGTCGACCTCCTTGCCCTCCAAGACTTTGGCGACCTCGCCTACCCCCACTAAGACGGCCCACTCGTAGCCCTTCGGCATCGAGTAGGCGTGCACCTCGGCCACAACTCTGAGCCTGGAGATGCCCTCCTTCTTCAAAATCTCCTTGGTCCTTTCGAAGTATATGTCGGTGATCTTGCCTTTGAGTATGTCGTCGGCGGTGACTATATGAAATCCTGCCACAGTAGCCCCTCCCATTCATTGATGCGGTTCTATACTAATGGGACGAAATTAAGTTAAAATCTTTTCTCAGCGATAGCTTGAGATGCACCTCGCCGCTCTTCGTGGTGAAGGCGTTGAGGTTGAGGGATCTAGTGCTCGGTGAGGAAGAGCTGTTGACCGTCGAGGATGAGGTCTCGCCGATATTTGAGGCACCGCTCATCCTCAAGAAGCACGACGGAGGCCCTATAGTGTTGTTCAAAAAGATTAAAGGCCACGACATGCAAGCCGTCGGAAATGTCGTGGGCTCTAGGAAGAGGTTGCTGAAGTGGCTTAGGGCTAGGGATTACGGCGAGGCCTATCAAAGGCTCATCGATGCTCTGGAGAGGCCCACGAAGGCATCCGAGGTGGACGGGTTTAGCGACCACTACCGTAAGCTAAATGGCGGCCTCACTAAGCTTCCCGTCTTCAAATACTACGAGAAGGACGCGGGCAGGTACGTAACCAGCTCTGTGGTCGTAGCCGAGTTCGACGACGTATGCAACGTCTCGATACACAGGCTCTTGGTCCTGAGCCACGACAAAGTAGCCATAAGGATAGTCCCAAGGCACCTCTATGCCTTGTACGCAAGGGCTAAGGAGAGGGGGGTCGACTTACCGGTCGCAGTCGTGATAGGCTGTCACCCGTTGATAACCGTCGCAGCCGCTTCTTCGCCGCCGTTTGGCGTCAACGAGCTGTGGGTGGCCAATAGGCTGCTCGACTGCAAGATGAAGGTCGTCGCGACTCCCAAGCACGGCATCTTGGTTCCGGCGGACGCGGAGATAGTAGTCGAAGGCGTGATCAAGACCGACGAGTTGGTTGACGAGGGGCCCTTTGCCGATATAACTGGAACATACGACGCCGTCAGGAAGCAACCTGTGCTGAGCATAGAGGCCGTTTACGTTAAGGACGACGCCCTCTATCAAGCGATCCTACCTGCGAGCACTGAGCACAGGCTCTTAATGGGCTTCCCCAAGGAGGCCGAGCTCTGGATGTCCCTTAGGAAGGTGCTACCCGGCCTGCGCGGCGTGCGCTTGACTGAAGGGGGCTGCGGCTGGCTCCACGCGGTCGTGGCCATAGATAAAATGACCGAGGGGGACGCCAAGACGGCCATCATGGCGGCCTTCGGGGCCCACCCCAGCCTCAAGCACGTGGTAGTAGTCGACGGCGACGTCAACATAGATGACCCTAGAGACGTCGAGTGGGCCATAGCGACCAGGTTTCAAGCGGACAGAGGGCTTGTCGTAGTGAAGGGGGCCAGGGGGTCCAGCCTTGACCCCTCGGCCGACCCAGAGACCCTCTTGACTTGCAAGGTGGGCGTGGACGCGACGAGGCCCTTAAAAAGCGACGTAAGGAGGTTCGAGAGGGCGAGGATACCGGGGGAGGATCTGTGAGGCTTGGCAGGACGGAGAAGATGATGTTGGAAGGACGCTACGGAGAGGCTTGCAAGAGATCCCTAGAGCTAATAGTGGCGATAGCTGAGTCTTACGGCCGTGGGGAGCTCATTAAGATAAAGAGCGCTCACGTTTCAGGGGTCTCCTACAAGAGCATAGGCGACGCGGGGCTCGAGTATCTCAAGGACCTTGCCGAGGGGGGTGCCAAGGTGAGAGTGAAGACTACGATGAACCCCTGTGGCTTCGATCTGGACAAACCGTGGCTCTTCGACGTCGACGAGACTTTCTTCAAGAAGCAACTCGAAATCATAAAATCGCTTGAGGCCATGGGGGTCCAGCCCTCACTAACTTGCACACCTTACTACTCGGACAACAAGCCCCGCAGGGGGGATCACATCGCTTGGGCCGAGTCGTCGGCGGTGATTTACGCCAACAGCGTGATCGGTGCCTACACCAACAGAGAAAGCGGTCCTTCGGCGCTAGCTGCAGCCATTACCGGCAGGGCTGCCTTAGCCAAGGATCACACGGATGAGAGGAGGCCAAACGTTATGGTCGAGGTCACGGCTAAGATCTTTGACTACTCTGACTGGAGCCTCTTGGGCTTCGTTGTAGGAAGGCTCGTGCCAGATGAGGTGCCCCTTATAAAGGTGAAGGGGGGCGCCATGGGTGACAAGCTCAAGTGCCTCTCAGCAGGCCTTGGAACTTCGAGCGCTACGTCGATCTTCTGGACCGCCGAGCAAGATTTTCAAGAGCCGCGCGACCTAAAGCGCATCGTCGTGACAAACGAGGACTTAAAGGAGGTCCGTGACGGGTGGGCCTTGACGAGGAGGCCCACGGTAATATTCATAGGCTGTCCTCATTGTAGCCTCAGGGAGGTCAAGGAGATAGCGAGAAGTCTCAAAGGAAGGAGAGTTAGAAGGGACGTCATGTTTCTAATATTGACTTCAAGGAGCGTCTATAGGAAGGCCTCAGAACTAGGACTCCTTGAGATCTTCGAAAGGGCTGGAGCGCACTTGGTCAAAGATGCTTGCTTGGCCGTCTCGCCCAAGAAGCTATCGAGAAACGACGTGGTCTTGACAGACTCGGCTAAGGGCGCCTATTACGCTGAGACCATGACCAACGCCACGATAGCTCTCGGGGGCAGGAGAGCATGCTTGGAAGAGGCTTTAGGGATATAGTTTTTAGAGGCAAGGGCATAGTAAAGGGATCTTTCTGTGGAGAGGCCTTAGTGACCCGCGAGCCTATATCGTTTCTGGGCGGGGTCGACCCTTCGACGGGAGCTGTGGTCGAGAGGGGGCACGAGCTGATGGGCAAGATCTTGGCCAAGAGGGCATTGATATTGCCCCACGGCAAGGGCAGCACCGTCGGGTCTTATGTGCTATACTCTCTGGCTAAGAGGGGGCTGGCGCCCAAGGCAATAGTGACCGTGAAGGCTGACCTGATGATTTTGACAGGTTGCGCTATCAGCGGCATACCCCTCTTAAGTGAGGTACCTAGGGAGGTCCTAGACGTGGTGAAGTGTGGCGACGTGGTGGAGATCGATGCGTATCTAGGGATCTTAAGGGTTTTCTCGAAGCAGGAATGACCTAATTATCCTCTCGCTGACCTCTGCGACGGACCTTCTAGCACTTGGGTGGGAGTACACCCTGACTATGTCGACGTAACCCCTAAGGCTCTCCACAAGCCTTGAAAACTCCACCAGCTTTCTTTTCACGAGGTCGCCTTCCCTCTCTTCACAGACCGGGATGTCCGTGGGGTCCGGCTGCGTGGGGGTGTAGGGGAGCGAGGGTATCATGGGGGTGTCCACGACGACCATCCACCGATCTACGTTGGCCTTCTCCGCTATCGTCTCCTCTATTTCCTCTTTGAGCCTCTCATCGACCTTGAGGGAGGACTCCGTCGTGTGCAGGACTATTTCGCAGGCCGACTTGAAGAGGTGCCTCCTCTCAAGCATGGAGTAGAGGTCGCAGGCAATCCTCATCTCCTTGGACAGGCCTTCCCTCCTCTTCGACAGGTTTCTCATCTGGGACTCCACGTAGCCGTCGTCCATGGCTAAGTATTCCTCTACATCGCTGAAGTCGAAGAGGCCTTCGCACAAATAGGCCGTCTCCACAGCCTCCCTGAGCATGACCCATGCCGCTCTGACGGTCCTGTGGAAGTACACAGCCTTGAACATCTCGTACCTCGACATCAGCAAGGACTCGAGCGCGTAGAGGCTTGCCGGGAGCTCTAAGGCAAGGGAGCCCTCAACGAGCCTGAGGGACATCAATAAGCGAAGGGCGTCCACCTTGCCGTACTCCACACCAGTGTAATACGAGTCCCTCAGCAGGAAGTCCAGCTTGTCGATGTCGAAGGGACCCGAAATTAATATGCTAAGAGGAGACCTCAGCTTGCCCACGGATAAGAGCGACGCCGAGTCGGGGTCGTAGCCGAAGCTCTCTATCTTGTCCCTTATCTCGGTGTCCTTAATTATCTTCGCCGTAAGGTCTTCGTGCGAAAGGGCCTTGTGTCTCAGAACTGCTTCTTCAAAGAGATGGGAAAAGGGTCCGTGACCCACGTCGTGCAGAAGTGCTGCGAGCCTAAGCTCCTGAACTTCGTCCGTCGAAAATCCCAAGCCGAGTAGTTTGTTGCCTGCTATCGAGGCTAAGTGAAGTGCCCCTAACGAGTGGCCGAACCTGCTGTGATCCGCTCCTGGGTAAGTCAGGTAAGCGTTTCCAAGTTGCCTTATCCTGTGAAGCCTCTGAAGCGGGTACGTGTCCAAAACGTCCCTCTCAAGCTCGTTTACTAACACGTAACCGTGAACGGGGTCTCTTATCTCCCCCCAGATCTTAGGGCTTCTCTTCATCAAATACTGACCCCGCGCCTCACGAGCTCCTTTGCGACGTAGTCCCTTATATCCGAGGCGACCTCTTCAATGGACCTCGAGGAGTTGACCACGAACCAACCGTTTTTAAAGGCCATGTCAAGGAGGTGCTTTCTGACCAGTTCCAAGAAGCCTTGCCTCTCGAACTTCTCCTTAAGAGAGCGCTTCCTTGAGAGTGATACTGCGGGGTCCACGTCCAATATTATGGGCACGTCGGGCTTTAGAGAGTATTTGTTTATCTCGATTAACCAGCCGAGCTCTAAGCCCTGAGCTTGCTGATAGGCGAGGGATGATATGATCGACCTGTCCGACACGACTATGACACCCTCATTTAAGAGCTTCCTTATCAGCACCGAGTGCTCGACGCGATCCGCTGCGAAGAGGAGCGCGTCCACGGCCGGGTGGACCCCTTCGTCAAGCAAGTAGTCCCGGATCAGCGAGCCTATCCTACCGCTCGTGGGCTCTTTGGTAGCGAAGGCCTTCAAGCCCCTCGACGCTAACCATTCCGTAAGCAGTTTCGTGTGAGTAGTGGAGCCGGCTCCATCTACTCCGTCAAGCGATATGTACAGACCCTTCACGAGAAACCACTTCGGATAGGTACTAGTGGAAAGGTTTCCCCAAGGCAATTACCTCTGAACACTCGTGAATAATTTGATCGCCTCGAGGCTCCTCGCATCGGGTCGGGCCCTCACTCCCTCACATGCAAGGCCATCAGGGCTTCACACAACTCGAAGGCCCCTCATATGCCTTCGGCCTTCCACTCCCGCACTCCTTTAGCTCGGGGGCAACCGTCATGATAGCGGTTGCGCGTCCCTCATCGCTCCTTGCCCGTGGGCATGATTTGAATGGCGAGCGGGCTAATAAGCGTTGTGGAAAGCAGGAGCAGTTTTCACGCCTTTACAACTATTTACGAAGCTGCAACGGCTTGCTTAAAATCCTGCCACTATGGGATCCTCGGGCTTCATGATCTCTCGCAACAAGGCTGTGGCGTAGCTGGACTTGGGCAGAGCGAACCTCATCTTCAAAGCGTTGTCTTTGACGGAATAGGAAAGGCCCCGGGGTTTAAAGGCCAATTGTCGAAGCAGACCCATCCTCCCCTGCAAGCCCAAGTTTTCGAGGCTCTTGAAAGGGGGCTCCAGCCCTTCTTTCTTGAAAAGGGTGAGTATCAACTCGTTCATGTACCCCTCAGGCCTAATCCTAACACAAGCGGGGACGAAGGTCAATATCACTTGATCCTCTTCCAGTTCTAACGAGCCCTTGGCTATGAAGGTGGGCCTCACGGGGTTCCCATAGACATCGCACTTGGCTATTATGTCGCCCTCAACGACCATTTTCAGGGAGCCTAACTTGCGCAACCTCTCGCTCAACGCCTTGTTGAATATGTAGGAGAGGTACGCGTCCACGTGTAACGTCAAGAGGTACTTAGGGAGTCTCTTCAGGGAGCCCAAGTAGTCATCGGGTCTCTTTACGAGCCACCTTATCATTAAGCGCTCAAAGATCAGGCTTCTCGGGAACTTCTTTAGCGCACGCTTGAAGTCCATGGTCTCGGCCAAGAAAGCCCTAGCCTCTCTGTGGTCTTCGGGCTCGTTCGGATAGGGGGTCGCCAACATCTCGATGACTGCCTTCTCGTAATCTCCTTGTATCAACAACTTGCCGACCAAGTGCGTGTTGGGCCTATTAACGCCGAACCTCTGGTAGCCGTAGAAGTTGGGCGTCCCGCCCAGATCATCGAGTTGCGACAACGTCTCCCTCAAGAGGGCATCGGCTTCTCTCGTCGGGATGTCGAGGTCCCTAATGGTTATGGTGAAGCTGTTGCCGAGCAACATGCCCGGCCTCAAATGCTTCTTCGCTCTGTACACTCCAATGACCTTCAGCTTCTCGCTCGATATCGAGGAAACGTCAAAGTTCTCTGGGACCTTTACGGTGAACCTCTGCCTTGAGACGGCCCTCGTGTCCTTCAAACCCGCGAAGCCGATGTGCTTGAGTGGGATATTCAATTTTTTAGAGAGCATGACAGCTGCGGTTAACGTGTCTATACCCCTTTTCTCTATCGCCAAAAGGACTAGGGGTCCCGACGTCCCTCCTTGAAGAGGGATCTCCTCGACCACGAAGTCCTCTAAGTTCTTCCTGATGGTCCCGCCTATGCCGCTGGTGGTAGTCCCATAGACTTCCATACCTAAGAATTTGTCCAGTTCTGATTTGGATTCCAATACCATGTCCATCACAGCAACTTCAAGTGGCCTGTCACCTTGTCTATGAGAGTAGAGGGGGCTGGCCCTATCCCCAGAGCCGTTATGGTGCCCGGCTCGAGCTCCGTCAGGCCTGCATCGGAGACCAAGGAGCACGGTAGTTCTAGCTCTTTAGCTTTCCTTTCGAGGGCTAAGAGCTCATCCAAGCTTTGGACCCCTAAGACCACCTTCTTCTGGCACTGCTGGAACCATTCTTCGACCCACTCGGGCCTCGATTTCCTAGCCTCCTCGAGGCTTGAGACCGACGCGTGAGCTACTTGTGCGCAAGTCTTGCCCCTGCTCATTTTCAAGTCCCTTCTCACGACTATCACCTGCTTTAAGTCCGTCGACGTCATAATCTGCTAGTTATTAAGCACCCCCTCACATGAAGTTAGTGGTGCAATAGTTGAGGGCCTACGACGTCATTGTTATAGGCGGAGGTCCCTCAGGCCTGAGTGCTTCGTGGAGTGCCGCCTCTCGAGGTGTTAAGGTGGCGGTCCTCGAGGAGCACGAGGAGATAGGGAGGCCGAGGCATTGCGCGGGCTTGGTCAGCGGTGAGGGACTGAGGCTCATAGGCATGCCTTGCAAGAATGAGTACGTAGAGAACAAGATCAGAAAGGCCTTAATCGTAGCCGATGGCTTCTACGTCGAGTTGAAGAAGTTGGGAGAGCCAGTATACGTCTTAGATCGAGAAGCCTTCGATAAAGCCATGGCCGATCGAGCGGCTAGTCACGGGGCTGAGATACTATTGGGTAAGAGGGCGAAGAGGGTCGACAAGATCGGAGACGGGTACGTGGTTGAGACGAGCGATGGTTCTTACGCGTGCAAAGCCGTTATCGACGGCGAGGGTGCAACTTCCAGATTGGCCAAGGATATGGGCTTGGAGGGGCCTAAGCTTAAACTTCCTGCCCTCCAAGTCGAGGTCAAGGGCTTCGCGGATCTAGACGGTATTTTAGTGATTTTGGACAACAGGTGGGCCCCCGGCTTCTTCTCATGGGTGATACCGTTAGGCGATGGCAAGCTACGCGTGGGCTTGGCATCGGCCATCGGTCATTGCGACGGCCTGCTGAAGAGGCTAATGAGGAGGCACCCGATAGTGTCTAAGCTCTTGGAGAGGGTCGAAGCAGGGAAGAGGTACGGAGGGACTATAGTCATAGGTCCTCCGAAGAAGACCTATGAGGGAAATTTCATGGTCGTCGGCGATGCGGCTGGTCAGACTAAGCCTCTAACGGGCGGTGGAGTCGTCTACGGAGCTCTGTGCGGCTCTTTAGCGGGAGTTGTTGCCTCGAACATTGTTGGTGGAGAGGTTGACGCCTCCCTATACGAGAGGTTATGGAGGAGGTTGTTGGGCTTAGAGGAGGGGTTGGGGTGGCTAATGAGGAGGGTCTTCGTCTTTAATGGCATGAGGGAACTGTTGAACCTCGCCTCGAGAAGTGGCTTGCTATCGTTGATGGAAGAAAGCATCCACTACGAATATCACATGACCTCGATGTTGAGGAAGCCTTACTTACCTCTCTTGGGCTCCTTGCTCTTAGCCTTCTTAATGCCCGTGAAAGCATTTAAATACCTCCTACAAGCTCCGCTCCCTACGCAGAGGAGGTCCAAATTTGTCTGAAGTCCAGCTACCTTTGTGCTCCTCGTGCAAGAGGCCCATAGTGCCCGGGACTAAGAGTGCCAAGTTCTACTGCCCCAACTGTGGGGAGACTCTCTTTTGGAGATGTTGGTACTGCAGGAAGCATGCCAAGCCCTATAGGTGCCCTAAGTGCGGATTTCAAGGACCGTAGAGTGAGGTGATGTGAGTGGCTAAGGTAATGGTCGTCTTGAGGGTCCTCCCCGCAGACGTGGAAGTGGATGTAGAGGGCCTGAGTGCGAGGATTCAAATGGCGATATCAAAACTGGGGAAGGGCTTCGCTCTTCAGTCTTACAAAATCGAGCCCATAGCCTTTGGTCTCAAAGCCTTAAGGCTTATCGTAGTAATGCCAGAGGAGACAGAAGGAGGTACGTACTTGATAGAAGAGGCCTTGCGGGGCGTTGAGGGCGTGGGAGAGGTAGAGGTAGAAGTGGTCTCGAGGATTAGCTGATTCCGAGATAAGCGGTAAGCTTAATTAAGAAGAAGGCTTAGCGTTAACTTGCTAGATTGGTTTTGCCTAGGCGATATTACTCGGAGGTAGAGTGACTTACTAGGGGCACTTGAGGTGTAGGATTTGCCCGATGAAAATGAGAGGTCGACCAAGGACGCGGTAAACGAGGTTGCTTTAAGGGTTGCGGACGCCAAGGCGAGGGACGTGGGCAGAGGGAAGGTTAGAATAGATAGCGAAGTCATGAGGAAGTTGAACTTAAACGTGGGCGATATCGTCGAGATAGAGGGCAAGAAGAGGACGGCAGCCATAGTCTGGCCAGCCTATATCGAAGATCAAGGGGCTGGCATAATAAGGATGGACGGGCTAATAAGGAGAAACGCTGGCGTGGGCATAGGGGATAAGGTCGTCGTTAGGAAGGCCAAGGTGTCTCCAGCTCAAATGGTCAGGCTCGCCCCCGAGTCATTCACGATATCGATAGATCACAGCTTCATGAATTTCGTCAAAAGGAGGCTTATTGACTACCCCTTGGTCGAGGGCGATCACGTACTGATCCCCGTTCTAGGTCAAGCCATACCGTTCGTCGTTGTCGCAACAAAGCCTTCAGGAGTAGTCGTCGTGACCGAGTCCACGAACCTGATAATCCATGAAAAACCGGCCGAAGAGGCTCGGGCCACGAGGGTGACCTACGAGGACATAGGGGGACTACACGAGGCGATCCAGAAGATCAGGGAGATGGTCGAGCTGCCCCTCAAGCACCCGGAGCTCTTTAAGAGGCTGGGCATAGAGCCGCCGAAGGGGGTCCTCCTGTACGGCCCTCCCGGTTGCGGGAAGACCCTGCTGGCCAAGGCCGTCGCCAACGAGACAGATGCTCACTTTTACGCTATTAATGGCCCCGAGATAATGAGCAAGTTCTACGGGGAGAGTGAGCAGAGGCTGAGGGAGATATTCGAGGAGGCGAAGAAGAACGCCCCTTCGATAATATTCATAGACGAGATAGACGCGATAGCCCCGAAGAGGGAGGAGGTCACCGGGGAAGTGGAGAAGAGGGTAGTGGCCCAGCTGCTGGCGCTGATGGACGGGTTAGAGGCGAGGGGCAACGTCATCGTCATAGCTGCCACCAACAGGCCGAACGCCCTCGACCCGGCCCTAAGGAGGCCCGGGAGGTTCGATAGGGAGATAGAGATAGGGGTGCCGGACAAGCAGGGGAGGCTTGAGATACTCCAGATACACACGAGGAACATGCCCTTGGCCAAGGACGTGGACCTGAACAGGCTAGCCGAGATGACCCACGGGTTTGTGGGGGCCGACTTAGCCGCGCTTTGTAGAGAGGCTGCCATGAAGGCTCTGCGAAGATATTTACCGAAAATTGATCTGTCGCAGGAGAGGATACCGCTCGAGGTCTTAGAACAACTCGAGGTCACGATGCAAGACTTTCTCGAGGCCTACAAAGAGGTAACTCCTTCAGCATTGAGGGAGGTTTACGTCGAGATACCTAACGTTGAGTGGAGCGATATAGGCGGGCTGGAGCAGGTTAAGCAGGAGCTCAGGGAGGCCGTCGAGTGGCCGATCAAGCACCCCGAGGCCTTTAAGAGGATGGGCATAAAGCCACCAAAGGGCATATTGCTCTACGGCCCTCCAGGTTGCGGCAAGACCTTGTTAGCTAAGGCGGTCGCCACCGAGTCGGAGGCCAACTTCATAACGATCAAGGGGCCCGAGATATTCAGCAAGTGGGTCGGCGAGAGCGAGAAGGCTATAAGGGAGATATTCAGGAAGGCGAGGCAAGCGGCGCCCTGCATAGTATACTTCGACGAGATAGACGCGATAGCCCCCATAAGGGGCTTGGGGTTCGGCGATTCCGTTGTCACCGAGCGAGTCATAACCCAATTGCTGACGGAAATGGACGGAATTCAGAGCTTAGAGAATGTCGTCGTCCTGGCCTCCACCAACAGGCCCGACATGCTTGACCCCGCGCTCTTGAGGCCCGGCAGGTTCGACAGACTGATCTACGTCCCGCCGCCAGACTACGAGGCTAGGTTAGAGATTTTCAAGGTGCACACAAGAAACATGCCCCTCGCCGAAGACGTTGACTTACAACAATTGGCCAGGATGACTGAGGGCTATAGTGGATCTGACATCGAGGCCGTGTGTCGTGAGGCCGGCATGCTAGCCCTCCGCGAGAATATAAACGCAGAGAGGGTCGAGATGAGGCACTTCGTGGAGGCCTTGAAGAGGGTGTACCCATCGATCACGGAGGACATGGTCAAGAGCTACAGGGCGTGGGCGGAGAGGCTCAGGCATTACTTGCAAAGAGGGAGGAGCCCTATGTTGAGCTTCGTTTGAGGTGAGCAAGGGCTGAGAGCGCCAAAGATATGGCATCCAGTTCCGCTCGACGACCTGATAGTTGACATGCTGAAACAAAGGAAGGGGGTCGCTAGAGACAAGGAGATATACAGAATGGTGAAGGCGATATACAAAGACGTATCGCCGAAGGAGTTCTACAAGGCAGTTATGAAGTTAGAGCTCAGGGGCCTGATCAACGTCTCCAGCATCACCAAGAGCGTCAAGTCATTAAGGTTGAGGGAGACGTGACGCAAGCCATGGGAGTAGACTTAAGGGACTTGATCCCTCGAACGCCCATATCCTTCGAGGCCCTCTCTGGCAAGGTCATAGCGATCGATGCTTACAACGCTCTCTATCAGTTCCTCTCGATAATAAGGCAACCAGACGGAACTCCCCTGAGGGATAGAACTGGCAGGATAACGAGTCACCTGAGCGGCCTTCTTTACAGGACAGTCAACTTCTTGGAGATAGGCATGAAGCCGGTCTACATATTCGACGGAAGGCCCCCTGAGATAAAGGAAATGGAGGTCTTGAGGAGGAGGAGGGTCAAGGAGGAGGCCGTTAAGAAGTACGAGGAGGCTCTACAGAGGGGGGACTTGAGGGCGGCGAGGACCTATGCCCAACAAACAGCACACTTAACTGACGAGATGGCCAACGAGGCAAAGAGGCTCTTAGAGGCCCTCGGAGTCCCGTGGGTTCAGGCCCCTTCGGAGGGCGAGGCGCAGGCGGCCTACATGACCATTAAGGGGGACGCGTACGCCGCTGCTAGCCAAGACTACGACTCGCTTCTCTTCGGGGCCAAGAGGCTGGTTCGCAACCTAACCATAAGCGGCAAGAGAAAGCTACCTCGTAAGGACGAATACGTCGAGATAGAGCCCGAGCTCATAGAGCTCGACAAAGTCCTCCAAGAGCTCCAGATAACTCGAGAGCAGCTCGTTGACATAGCAATATTGATAGGCACGGACTACAACCCCGACGGAGTTAAAGGCGTTGGCCCTAAGACCGCCTTGAAGCTGATAAAGACGTACGGCTCCCTGGAAAAGGCCTTGAAGGCCTTGCCCGAGACAGAGTTCCCGATAGATCCTTCGGAGGTTAGGAAAATGTTCCTAGAGCCCAAGGTCACGGACAATTACGAGCTTGAGTGGAGGAAGCCCGATGTAGACGCAGTCTTGAGGTTTTTATGCGATGAAAGGGACTTCTCTAGGGAAAGAGTCACGAATGCCCTAAGCAGAGTCTTAAAGGCTCATCAACAATATGCTAAGCAAGTCTCCTTGGACTTGTTCATCAAGAAGCACTAGACCTCTACCTCTAAAATCACTTGAAGAGGAAGGCCCCTCCTTAAGTATTCGACCAATTCCCTATTCACGTCAATGGCGGCTTTGTCGCACCTTATCATGAGCGTCCTAGGACAAACGTAGTCGCTCTTCCTGCAAACAATGCTCAACGGGCTCGTTAAGGAGAGCCTCTCACTGCCACGTCCACTGATCACCTCCTCGACATCAAGGAGCCTTAGAGTAAGCGTGGCTTTGGCGCCGTCGCACTTTATCGCCTGTTTCACTTCAGGGCTCAAGTTAGAGACGCTTCTCTCTGACTTCACGGCTATGATACAGTCCCCCCTCGGTGTCAAGTGCTCTTCTCTCGTTATCTCAAGAGTCGTCCTGTGCATCGCCTTTACGTTGCGGTGCCCCCACGCGTGAAACACCTCCTTAACGCGCACACGAGCCCACCAAGTCGCGAGGTGTTAGGAGTTCTAGAGGAGCACGAGCGAGAAGCACTAATTACTCTTCGCTCTCCTTAGAATTGAGGAAGCAGGACATGTTCAAGAACTTTGATGAGCTGAGGAAAAGAGTGGTGCAAAGCTTAGTAGAGGCCGGCGTCATAAAGAGGAGGATAGTGGCCGAGGCCCTGCTGAGGGTTCCGCGCGAGGAATTCATCCCGGAGGCCTATCGCGACTCCGCTTACGTTGACAGCCCCATACCCATAGGGTATGGCCAGACGACGTCCGCTCTACACATGGTGGCTTGGATGTGCGAGGCAGCCGAGCTCAAGCCCGGGGACAAGGTCTTGGAGGTTGGCGGCGGGTGCGGTTACATGGCGGCAGTCTACGCGGAGATTGTTGCGCCGAGGGATTGTGAAGTCAAAGGTCACGTGTACACGATCGAGATAATAGAGGGCTTGGCTAAGAGGGCAGAGGAGAACTTGAGGAGACTTGGTTACCATGACAGAGTGACGGTGATTCGAGGCGACGGGTCTCTCGGCTACTCGAATGCCGCCCCCTATGACGCTATAATAGTCACGGCTGCGTCGCCGGGGGTTCCCAAGCCGCTTAAAGAACAGCTCAAGGTAGGCGGCAGGCTCGTGATACCCGTGGGAACGCCATATTACTTCCAGCAATTAACGTTGGTGAGGCGTACAGGGGAGAACGAGTACGAAGAAGTGGAGCTCGGTGGATGCGTCTTCGTCCCTCTAAGAGGGAAGTACGGCTGGAACAGGGACTAAAAGTTGACGAAGGCCTTAGCGGTCGTGGTGCCTAGGACGAGGGGCGAGGAGGTCAGGAGGCTACTAGCCTCCATAGGCGTCTTAGATCACGGCCTGAGAATTAAGACGCTGGGCGATGAGCTTGCCATACCGCTTTCCAGACCATTGCCGAGAGATGTCGAGGAGAGGCTAAAGAGCGGCTACGAGGCCGTCGTCAGGGAAGAGAGCTTCGAAGAGGTGCCCAAAAGGCCTAAAACAGTCCTTGAGTGGCTCAGCGACAAATTGCCCCCTCACTTGCTAGCAGTAGTCCCCCGCTCTTGGGACTTGATAGGCGACATAGCGATAGTCGAGGTCCCCGACGAGCTGTCGGGGCGCGAGAGGCTAATAGCGGAGGCCATATTAGCCGTCCACAAAAACGTTAAAAGCGTCTATATGAAGGCAGGCCCGGTGAGCGGCGATTTCAGGGTGAGAGAGCTCAAGCTCATAGGCGGCGAGGACAAAAGCGTGACCATTCACAGAGAACATGGAGCACTCCTCTACGTAGACGTCAAGAGCGTCTACTTCAGCCCTAGGTTGGCGACGGAGAGAAGGAGGGTCGCGGAGCAGGTCAAAGACGGAGAAGTTGTCCTCGACATGTTCTCGGGTGTAGGGCCCTTCGCCATACAGATAGCGTTGAGGAAGAGGGCTATAGTGCATGCAATAGAGCTGAACCCCATAGCTTACGAGTGCCTCAAGAAGAACATAGAGCTGAATAAGCTGAAGGACAGGGTCATACCGCATCTAGGAGATGCTAGAGAAGTGGTCGAGGAGGGCTTGTTAAACAAGTTCGATAGAGTCATAATGAACTTACCTGAGAGGTCATTGGACTTCGTAGATGTAGCTCTCAAAGCTCTAAGAGGAAGCGGAATCCTACATGTCTACATGTTCAAAGAAGAGCCTAAAGCCGTCGAGAGGGCAGAGGAAGTTGTCAGACTTAAAGTAGAAGAACTCGGTTGGAGGGTCGTCAGGGTCTCGTACTCCGGAACGGTAAGACAGGTAGCCCCTAGGCGTTGGCAAGTGGTCATTGATTGTGAGGTAAGCCGACATTAACAAAGATCCACCATGTTGGAGGCGTTTCCCCCGCTGACAACGTCTTCACATAACTCTAATCAGTTGTAAACAGTCTAGCGGGTTGCGCCTCCATGCGGGCTCACAAGCGTCGACCGCACCTCATGAGCGCCGGTCGAGGCCTTCAAGAACTAAGCTAATCGGGACTCGACATCACTTAGGGTCTGTCGATGTTATAAGCCACTATATTGAGACGGCCAAAAAACGAGAATAGCGGGCCCGGCGGGATTTGAACCCGCGACCGTCGGGTTAAAAGCCCGCCGCTCTACCATGCTGAGCTACGGGCCCTAAGCATGAGAGTTGAAAGGTGGATTTTAGGCTTTTCCCCTTTCCTCGAAGGGGCATGCGATCCAAAGGTTGAAATTGTTGAGGTAAAAGTTTATTTGTTACCCCTCGTAGTGTTTCGTTCTCGCTAAACGTAGAGCTACCGCATGTGGTTCGGTCGGTTTTGGGGGTTAAATGTTGAAGAAGAAATTCACGATTTTAGATCACGAGCTTGTTCCGAAGCACATCCTTCTAAGCAAGGAGGAGAGGAGACAACTACTAGAGCAACTCAAGATACGACCAGAGCAACTGCCCTGGATCAGGGCCTCTGACCCCGTCGCCAAGCTAATAGGCGCGAAGCCGGGGGACATAGTTAAGATAATAAGGAAGAGCCCAACAGCTGGCGAGACCGTGGCCTACAGGTTCGTAGTCCCGTAGAGGGTGGTGATCGAGATTCTAACGGTTGAGGACAGGTGGGACCTCATACAGGCTTACATAAAGGAGAACGGCCTGACGCGACAACACTTAGCATCCTATAATGAGTTTGTAACTCATGGTCTACAAAAGATAGTATACGAGTTTGGAGGCATCGAGGCTAGGGGCGTTAGGATAAGGTTCGATAAAGTCCACATAGGCTCGCCTATGGTCAAAGAAGCCGACGGCTCAGAGCGGAACATCCTGCCCATGGAGGCTAGGCTAAGGAATCTTACTTACGCAGGGCCCCTCTACATAACAATGACCAAGTATGTTAATGGCGTGCGAGAGGGGACCACTAAAGTCTTTGCCGGCTACTTCCCAATAATGGTCAAGTCAGTCCTCTGCCCGCTTTCTAAGATGAGCAAGGAAGAACTCATAATGAACAATGAGGATCCAAAGGACCCGGGGGGCTACTTTATCATAAATGGCTCCGAGAGGGTCCTGATAGCCCAAGAGGACCTTGCCACCAATCACGTACTAGTAGATGTTCTCGATGGTACTTCGAATGTCACGCACGTAGCCAAGGTACTCTCAGCGACGGCAGGGCTCAGGATACCTACTTCTGTTGAGAGGTTGAAGGACGGGACGCTCCACGTAGTGATACCCTCGGTTGCTAGCAGGATACCACTCTTCATAGTGATGCGTGCTTTGGGCCTAGAGAGCGATAGAGAGATAGTCGAAGCCATAACTTGGGATCCCGAGATAGAGGTAGAGCTCTTGCCTTCACTAGAGGCTGCAAGCGATGTGACCACTGTCGAGGATGCCCTAGACTACATAGGTGGGAAGATTGTGTTCGGGCAACCGAAGCAGAAGAGGATCGAGAGAGCCGAGCTCGTCCTCGACAAGTACTTCCTACCTCACCTAGGTAACAGACCCGAAGATAGAATTAAGAAGGCCTATTTCTTGGGACAAATGGTTGAGAAGCTCATCGAGTTAGTACTAGGAAGGAGGAGGCCGGATGACAAAGATCATTACGCGAATAAGAGGTTGAGGTTTGCTGGAGATCTATTGGCCAGCCTGTTTAGGGTCGCGTTCAAGAGGTTCTGTCAAGACCTACAATATCAACTTGAGAGGATTTGGGATACAGGAAAGGCCATTTATGTAGAGAACTTAGCGAGAGCCGACTTAATAACAGAGAGGCTACGTCATGCGCTAGCCACAGGTAATTGGACTGGAGGAAAAGTCGGAGTCAGCCAGCTTCTAGATAGAACCAATTACTTATCGACGTTAAGTCACTTAAGGAGGGTCGTATCTCCGCTTAGTCGAAGCCAACCACACTTCGAGGCCCGCGACCTTCACGCGACGCAGTGGGGCAGAATCTGCCCAAACGAGTCTCCGGAAGGACCCAACTGCGGACTTGTTAAGAACTTGTCATTGATGGCTCGCATAACGGTTGGCGTCGATGAAGCCGAAATGGAAGCCAAGCTATACGAGCTCGGAGTCGTCCCCATTCAGAGGGCAAGGAGGGAAGAGAGGGCGAAACCAGAGCACGAAAGAGGGAAGAGGGCGAAGGTCTTCCTAAACGGCAGGCTCATCGGCGTGCACGAAGACCCTCACTTCTTAGTTAATCACATAAGGGAGGAGAGGAGGAGGGGGAGGTTAAGTCCAGAGGTCAACGTGGCGTACATAGAGACCGAGCACGTCAAGGAGGTCTACGTAAATTGCGACGGCGGGAGGATTGTCAGACCGCTAATAGTGGTCAAAGAGGGCAAGATCCTAGTAAACAAGGAGCACGTGGAGAAGCTGAGACGTGGAGAGTGGACGTGGGACGACTTCATAAAGGGTGGGCTCATTGAGTACTTAGATCCTATGGAGGAGGAAAACGCCCTCATAGCATTAAACCCTGAAGACGTGACGCCGGAGCATACTCACCTTGAGATAATGCCCACAGCCATATTTGGCGTATGTGCTGGGATAATACCCTACGCCGAGCACAACCAATCCCCAAGGAATTCCTACGAAGCTGCCATGGCCAAGCAAGCCCTAGGTCTCTCCTGTGCAAACATATTATTGAGAATGGACTCTAGAGGACACCTGCTACACTATCCACAGAGGCCGCTCGTTCAAACGAAGTTGCTGGACATAATAGGGTATAATGAGAGGCCCTCAGGCCAAAACATGGTCGTAGCTGTGCTGACGCTCACGGGCTACAATATCGAAGACGCCCTTGTGTTTAGCCGAGGAGCAGTCGATAGAGGATTGGCGAGGTCCACTTTCTTCAGAACATACGAGGCTGAGGAGAGGAAGTACCCAGGAGGAGAGGAGGACAGGATCGAGAGGCCGCCGCCAAACGTCAGGGGCTACAGGGCCGGAGAGGTCTATAGGTACTTAGGAGAAGACGGGATAGTCGAAGTCGAAGCGCAAGTGCGGGGAGGGGACGTCTTAATAGGCAGGACTAGCCCGCCGAGGTTCATGGGCGAGTACAGAGAGTTCGAGATGTCCGGGAGGGTCAGACGTGAGACCTCAATCGACATGAGGCATGGAGAAGTGGGGGTTGTCGATGCTGTTCTAATCACTGAGTCGAGCGAAGGAAACAAGTTAGTTAAGGTCAGGGTACGTGATTTAAGGATTCCTGAGCTTGGCGATAAGTTCGCTTCGAGACACGGTCAGAAAGGAGTCATAGGCCTCCTGCTTCCACAAGAGGACCTTCCGTTTACCGAGGACGGCATAGTACCTGACGTGATAATCAACCCGCATGCGTTTCCCTCTAGGATGACCATAGGGCAGCTGTTAGAGTCCGTAGCGGGAAAAGTAGCGGCACTAAGGGGGACCTTCATCGATGGCTCTACATTTTACGGTACAAGAGAGGAGGGGCTGAGGGAAGAGCTGAAGAGGCTTGGCTACAGTCCTACTGGTTGCGAAGTGATGTACGACGGTGTGACGGGCGAGATGTACAAAGTCCCCATATTCATAGGCGTCGTGTATTATCAGAAGTTACATCACATGGTCGCTGACAAGATGCATGCTAGAGCTAGGGGGCCCGTCCAAATACTTACACGACAACCAACTGAGGGAAGGGCTAGAGAGGGAGGCTTAAGGTTTGGAGAGATGGAAAGGGATTGCTTAGTAGCTCATGGAGCAGCGGCCTTATTAAAGGATAGGTTATTGGAGGAGTCGGATAGAACGACGATTTATGTGTGTGAAAATTGCGGACTCATCGCTTACTACGATGCCATAGGTGACAAGTACAAGTGTCCTCTCTGTGAGGAGAAGGCCAAAATAGCACAGGTAACAATGTCGTATGCGTTTAAGCTCCTGCTCCAAGAGCTTATGAGCTTGGGCATTTACCCGAGGCTTAGGGTGGGTTAGCCATGCTAATGCCCCAGAAGAGGCTGAAAGCTGTTTCCTTCGGTCTCCTCTCGCCAGACGTTATAAGGAAGATATCCGTGGGAAGCATAATAACGCCGGACACTTATGAGGAGGATGGGACGCCGATAGATACAGGGCCCATGAGTTTAAGGCTGGGCACCATAGATCCGTCCCAAAAGTGCAAGACCTGCGGAAACAGAGTTGGTCAGTGCCCTGGTCACTTCGGGCACATAGAGCTAGCCAAACCTGTAATCCACGTGGGCTTCGTCAAAATAATATACCAGCTCTTGCAAGCCACATGTTGCAAATGCGGGAGGTTGCTCCTCCCTCAAAGGGACATAGATAGAATTAGAAAGATAATGAAGGAGAGGCCAAGGCTCTGGGCGATAATCAAAAACAGGCTTGTGGCCAAAGTCTTGAAGAGAGCAACAAAGACTATGGAGTGCCCGCACTGTGGAGAGCAACAAGTCAAGATCCGCCTCGAGAGGCCGACTACGTTTTACGAAAAGACGAAAAGCGGCGAGAGGAAGATAACCCCCGACATCATAAGAGCACGACTAGAGAAGATACCCGATGAAGATTACGAGGTCCTGGGCTTTAACCCCAAGACCTCAAGACCTGAGTGGATGGTATTAACGGTCCTTCCAGTGCCCCCCGTAACCGTAAGGCCCTCGATAACCCTCGAGTCTGGCCTCAGATCTGAGGACGACTTGACCCACAAGATAGTGGACATCATAAGGATAAACGAGAGGCTCAAAGAGCAAATAGACATGGGCGCACCGATGGCCATAATAGAAGAGCTGTGGGACTTGCTCCAATACCACGTTACGACGTACTTCGACAACGAGGTCTCGGGCATACCGCCCGCTAGGCATAGGTCTGGTAGGGTCTTGAGGACCCTAGCCCAAAGGCTCAAGGGCAAGGAGGGTAGGTTTAGGAGTAGCCTATCGGGCAAGAGGGTCGACTTCTCAGCTCGAACAGTAATATCGCCAGACCCCAATTTGAGCATAAATGAGGTGGGCGTGCCAATCGAGGTAGCTAAGACTCTGACGATCCCTGAAAAAGTGACTCCGTGGAACATAGATGAGCTGAGGGAGCTAGTCATAAGGGGACCCTATGAGCACCCGGGCGCGAACTACATAATCAGGCCCGATGGAAGAAGGATCGACCTTCGATACGTAAAAGATAGAAAGGCCGTGGCCGAGGCGCTAGCGCCAGGCTACATAGTTGAGAGGCACATAAGGGACGGGGATGTGGCGCTTTTTAACAGGCAGCCGTCACTTCACAGGATGTCGATAATGGCTCACAAAGTTAAGGTATTGCCCTACAAGACCTTCAGGCTAAACCTATGCGTATGCCCGCCGTATAACGCGGACTTTGACGGAGACGAAATGAACCTTCACATTCCTCAGAGCGAGGAGGCTAGAGCCGAGGCCTTGACGTTAATGTTAGTCGAGCAACAGATACTATCACCAAGATATGGAGGCCCGATAATCGGCGGGACCCAAGACTACATACTCGGTGCCTTCCTGCTATCGCAGAAGAATACGTTGCTAACTGAGGAGGAGGTGCAACAACTTCTCTTCTTAGCTGACGTAACAGAGCTACCAGGGCCTGCTATAATAAAGCCCAAGAAGTTGTGGACTGGAAAGCAAGTCATAAGCGCTCTGTTGCCCAAGGGCTTGAACTACACCTTGAAGGCCTCGGCATGTAGGAAGTGTAGTGAGTGCAAGAAGTTCGATTGTCCATACGATGCATACATCGTCGTGGCTAACGGCGAGCTCGTAGCTGGCGTGATAGACAAGAAGTCCATAGGTGCAGGGGAGCCCGAGTCGTTGCTCCACAGAATCATAAAGGACTTTGGGATAAACAAGGGATCGTGGTTCCTAGACTGCGCGCTCAAAGTGTTCCTCAATTACGCTTTCCTTCATGGCTTCACAATGAACCTAGATGATGTAATGCTTCCAAAGGAGGTCGTGAATGAAATACTGAAGAGGTTGAGGGAAGCAGAGGTTAAAGTTGAGGAGCTTATAGCGAGATACAAGAGGGGAGAGCTTGAACAGATGCCTGGCAAAACCCTCGAAGAGACCTTGGAAACTCTAATTCACGAAGTGTTGAGCAACGCTAGGGACAACGTTGGCAAGTTAGCCGCCCAGTACTTGAAACCTACGAGCAATGCGCTCATGATGGCTAGGTCTGGCTCGCGAGGATCTATGTTAAATCTGACTCAAATGGCGGCAAACGTTGGCCAACAAACTGTTCGAGGAGAGAGGATTTTGAGGGGCTACTTTGAAAGGACGTTGCCTCACTTCAAGAGAGGAGATTTAGGGGCAGCTGCACGAGGTTACGTGTATTCCAGTTTTAAGAGAGGACTTAACCCGCTTGAATTCTTCTTCCATGCCATGGGCGGGCGTGAAGGGCTTGTCGATACAGCTCTCAGGACTTCACAAAGCGGCTACATGCAACGCAGGCTTATAAACGCCCTACAAGACTTGCACGTGGAGTACGACGGCACGGTGAGGACGGCTGACGATAAGATAGTCCAGCTAATGTATGGAGAGGACGGGGTCGATCCCTCCAAGAGTGATCACGGAAAGGCCGTCAATATAGAAAAGACCATAGAAAAGGTCTTGGGGGTCGCAGCCTTAAAATGAAAACCAAAAAATTCACCTTAGAGGATTTGAAGAAAGAGCTAGAAAAGTGCTCGTCAGAACTTCCGAAGTCAATAATCCAAGAGCTCGAAGAGAAGTTGTCTAAGATTATAGACAGACTGACCAAAAGCGACGTCGAAAAAGTTGTGAGCGAGGTAATTAGGCAATACAAGGAGGCTCTTGTCGAGCCTGGCGAAGCCGTTGGTACCGTCGCAGCCCAATCCATAGGAGAACCTGGAACCCAGATGACCTTGAGGACCTTCCACTTCGCTGGGGTCAGGGAACTCAACGTCACGCTGGGCCTGCCGCGACTTATAGAGGTCCTTGATGCGAAAAGGACTCCCTCAACCCCCTTAATGAGAATAGAGTTAGACGAGAAAGCAAAATACGACAAGGCCAAGGCAGAGGAGCTAGCGAGGAAGATACAGCACGTGACTGTAGAGAATGTTGCAAGTAGCATAGACATAGATTTCGGTCAGCAAATGATTTACTTGCGGTTAGACGAGGAGCTCATGAAGGACAAGAGAGTTACGCTGGACATGGTCATCAACGCTTTGAGCAAACACAAGATAGGGACCGTCGAAAGCGTCACGGAGAGGGAGGAGGAAATGCCAGACGGAAAGAGAAGGAAAGTCATCGAAGTCGCCGTAGCCGTGCCTGAGGGGTTAGAGGCTTCAAAGATGATAAAGCTCAGACAGAAGGTATTGAACGTAAAGCTGAAGGGAATAAAGGGACTTAAGAGGGTTGTCGTTAAGGAGGTGTCGAGAGAGGGAAAGACCTATTATTACCTTGAGGTCGAAGGCTCTAACCTCCAAGGAATCTTCAACAACTTAGACGAGCTAGAAGGCATAGATCCGACAAAGGTCATGACGAACAACATTCACGAAATAGCCGAGGTTCTAGGAATAGAAGCCGCCAGGACGGCCATCATAAATGAGGTCATGGGCGTGCTCAGAGAGCAAGGCCTCGACGTCGACGTAAGGCACGTTATGCTAGTCGCGGACTTGATGACCTTGACGGGAAGAGTAAGGCAGATAGGGCGGCACGGGATAAGCGGTGAAAAGGCAAGCGTCCTAGCAAGGGCTGCCTTTGAAGTGACGACTAAGCATTTATTAGAAGCTGGAGTAAAAGGTGAGGAAGATCCTCTAACTGGCGTGATAGAAAACGTCGTGGTGGGGCAACTAATACCAATCGGAAGCGGCATGGTCGAGCTCAGAGTGAGGCACGGGGGTGAGTGAGGTGGTGAGCTTGGATAGGGAACTGAAGGTAGCATTGAGGACAGGAAGCATTGTTCTCGGCAGCAGGGAAGTCTTAAAGCTGATAAGCGTTGGCAAGGGGAAGCTGGTGATCGTCGCCTCGAATTGCCCTGAGCTCGTAAAGGAGCAAATAGAGTACTATGCCAAGCTATCTGGCATACCGATATACCACGCGCCCTACACGAACATGGAGATCGGGGAGATGTGCCAGAGAAAGCACTCGATTTCATCGCTATTGGTGCTAGAAGAAGGGGAATCGGAAATCTTAAAGCTTGTGGAACAATAGGGTGATAGCGTGCCGAGTATAAGGTTGTCAGACGAAGAGATGAGGTACATAACGCTCTTCGAAAGCATAACAGGGGCTACTGCCAAGGACTGCGTCATTGACGAGGACGCCAATAGAATAATCTTCGTGATAAAGAAAGGAGACATGGGCATGGCTATAGGAAAGAACGGCGTAAACATCAAGAGGGCCACGAAACTCATAGGAAAGCCCGTGGAGCTCGTGGAGTCTGGAGACACTCCTGAAGAGCTTATTAAAAACGCGCTCTTTCCAGCCAAAGTCCATGCAGTCAAAATATCTAAGGATGCATCAGGAAGGCTGATAGCGCATGTTGCCGTAGACCCAAGGGACAAGGGGCTGGCTATAGGAAAGGATGGTCTCAAGATTCGGAGAGCGAGGATATTGGCCAAGAGGTACTTTGACATAGACAACGTCGTAATAAAGTAGCTGATGTTTGGCTCTTGTACGAGATCAAGGTTGATGTGCGTTTTCATTGCCTCATCACTACTTGGGACTGCACTTGCTTGACAAGTACCAACAAGAGATAAGCTAAAGTCCCTCCGTGAGAAGAACGTTCACGCAGCAATCATGGTTGAAGGCTGAAGTTAAATCGCTGAACGGGTTTACAACTGAAAGCCTCGCCCTTTAGGGCGGGGAGGTCAGATAAAAACCATACAAAGTTCAAAGTAGCAGAGGAAAGGCTTTTTGAAGCAAAGTAAATATATGAGTCCTCTTCAGCGTCTATTCTAACTCTCACTACTCGGTGTAATGTCATGGGCAGGAAGTCACCTCGAGGATTGTTCGCAGCTAGGAAGTTGGTGCAAAAGAGAAGAAAGTTCAGATGGAGCCAGCGAGAGTACAAGAGGAGAGTGCTACGATTAGATGAAAAGGTCGATCCGCTTGAAGGGGCGCCAATGGCACGAGGAATAGTCCTTGAGAAAGTGGGCGTAGAGAGTAGGCAACCCAATTCGGCCGTTAGGAAGTGCGTTAGAGTTCAGCTCATCAAAAACGGCAAGCAAGTGACGGCGTTCGTCCCAGGCGACGGTGCATTGAACTACATAAACGAGCACGATGAAGTGATAATAGCTAGGATAGGTGGGCCTCAGGGGAAGTCGCTCGGCGACATCCCTGGCGTCAAGTTTCAGGTGATAAAGGTCAATGGCGTGAGCCTCAAAGCAATTCTACTAGGCAAGAAGACTAAACCGACGAGGTAGAGAGCTTGCCTAAAAGGGCTCTGAGAGCTAAAGAAGACAAGGAGAGGCCGAGCGAGCCATTAAAAGTGGGCATAGACCCGAAGGAGATTAAGTTGTTCGGCAAATGGACGTTCCACGACGTCGAAGTGAAGGATCTAGGCTTGAAGAGATACATATGCCTAAAGCCAGTCTTCCTCCCCCATACAGAAGGCAGGCACGAGCACAAGAGGTTCGGCAAGGCTGAGGTCCCCATAGTCGAGAGGTTGATAAACAAGCTCATGAGGCCGGGCAAAAACGCTGGTAAAAAGGCGCTCGCAATCAACATCGTTAAAAACGCTTTTGAGATAATACACTTAAAAACGGGCAGGAACCCCATACAAGTCTTGGTCGAGGCCATAGAGAGGGCCTCGCCAAGGGAGGAGACCACGAGGATAGCATACGGTGGCATAGTCTATCACCAGTCCGTCGACGTCTCACCGCAAAGGAGGGTAGACCTAGCGCTTAGGTGGTTGACCGAGGGCGCTAGGCTAGCTTCCTTCGGCAACCCGAAGACTATAGACGAGTGCCTAGCCGATGAGATAATAGCTGCTGCTCAGGGAGACCCCAAGAGCTACGCGATAGCCAAAAAGGACGAGATCGAGAGGATAGCCATGGCCTCAAGATGACTTGGCGATAGCATACGGAGCTTAAAGACTTCGAATAAAGGCGTCGGGTTTAACGAGTGAAAAGCTTATTAAAGGGTTTTTGGTCTGGAGTTTACGCTACTAAGTAAGCAATCCATGGTGGTGTGGAGATGTCATCGGAGAAGGAGCACTTGAACTTAGTGGTCATAGGACATGTTGACCATGGCAAGTCGACCCTAGTGGGGCACTTGCTGTACCTGCTGGGGCAGGTGGATGAGAGGAAACTGAAGGAAATAGAGGAAGAGGCCAAGAAGATGGGCAAGGAGAGCTCCAAGTTCGCATGGATACTCGACACCTACAAAGAAGAGAGGGAGAGGGACATGACCATAGATCTATCGTTCTACAAGATCGAGACTAAGAAGTACGTCTTCACGCTCATAGACTGTCCAGGCCACAGGGACTTCGTCAAGAACATGGTTACTGGGACATCTCAGGCCGACTGTGCAATATTAGTGATATCGGCAAAGAAGGGCGAGGCCGAAACAGGTCTGGGCCCTGGAGGCCAGACCAAGGAGCATGCCTTCTTGGCTAAAACGATGGGCGTGAATCAGATAGTCGTTGCAATAAACAAAATGGACGATCCTCTTGTAAATTGGAGCCAAGAGAGGTACAACGAGGTCAAGGACGCCGTATCCAAAATGCTTAAGACGTTCGGTTACGATGTTGGCAAGATACACTTCATCCCGGTTTCAGCGTGGACAGGGGACAACTTGGTGGAAAGAAGCAAGAATATGCCTTGGTACAAGGGACCCACGCTCATCGAGGCCTTGGACACATTCGTGCCACCTCCTAAGCCTACAGACAAGCCCCTAAGGATACCGATTCAAGACGTCTACTCGATAACCGGTGTGGGCACGGTCCCCGTCGGAAGAGTTGAGACCGGTATCCTGAAGGTAGGCGATACGGTCGTCTTCATGCCAGCTAATAAGAAGGGCGAGGTTAGATCCATAGAGACTCACCACGTGAGGATAGAGAAAGCACTACCGGGCGATAACATAGGCTTTAACGTCAGAGGGGTATCTAAGGGCGAGATCAAGCGAGGGGACGTGTGCGGGCACCCCGACAACCCGCCGACGGTCGCCGAGACCTTTGTCGGGAGGATATTCGTCCTCTACCACCCTACTGCCATAGCCAAGGGCTATACGCCGGTGGTCCACGCCCACACAGCAAGCG
>Ga0272445_1000511_pt1 | contig 36158 bp, 31 predicted proteins | sample YNPCB0031_FD_194404 | JGI IMG/M metagenome (GOLD analysis project Ga0272445, IMG submission 194404) | Hot spring sediment microbial communities from Yellowstone National Park, WY, United States - YNP-CB-003-1 | ecosystem: Environmental > Aquatic > Thermal springs > Hot (42-90C) > Sediment... | reverse complement strand
CCGCCGCCCGCATTCGGCGGGCGGCGGCCCACAAAATACCACCAACTCACACTCAGAAACTCTTTGCATCGTTTCTCCCCCGCATAAAGAAAAGACCCGCCTCCCAAACCTAAACTTCCCAGCGGAATATCCCTTAGCCCGCCAAGGCATACAACCCTCGCCCCTCAGACCAAAATCCCCCCCCTGAAAAAAACTCAAAAAAGCCGCCTCCCAAATGAAAAAAGAAAAGGCCCCTTTCGGGGCCCCGAAAAGGAAGGATAATAAGAAGAGGGCTGCGGATTCCGGTTATTAGTTAGCTCGGGGGACGACCACGGCCTGCGTTAGGTCCCCGTACCGCACAAGGTAGGTACCAGCAGAAAGGCCCGGCAGGCCCACAGCCGATATGAATGGATTGGGATCCACTGGTATCTTACGCAGGAGACGGCCATCTACGGTATAGACTTCTACGGCGCCGCCCAGCCCATGGTCAAAGATTTCAATGTGGAGGGCGTCTTGGTCGGCTCGCCACCAAGCTCGGAAGGGCGTGCCATAGCTGCTATGCCACTCTACCCAAGCAGGCTTGACATAGACCTCATGGGAGCCGTCCTCATACTGGTAGCGGAGGCGATAGCCATTCACGCCAAGGACGGGCTGGGGGTCTATGTAGCTACTCATGGAGGCAGGAAGGTTAGCGATCGTAGTCCAAGTCTGCCCCTCATCTACGGTGCGCTCTACTCCGAAGCCCACTAAGCGCTGCCCCTGCGGAATGCGATCCGGGTCCACATCCCACGAAAGCAGGATACCCCGGCCCGCTATGGCCTGCGCCGAAAGGCGAGTGATAGGCTGAGATAGGGGATTACAGTCCAGACTCATCCCAGGCGGCAGATTCCAAGTCAGATTATATCCCTGGGCACCCGCCGTCCAGCCATTGATCATGAGGATATAATATTGCCCAGCTGTTACATTGAGCGGTGCCACCCAGCCATTACCACAGACATCCTCGCTAACATCATTATTTCCAGAAGCCATGCCAGTGCATTCATCCCTAGCCCCGCACCCAGACCTCCTAGGGTATTGGGCATAGCTACATCGCACGGGAGTCCCCAGTCCACTACACAATAGACTAGGATCGCCAGTACTAAAAGGTCCCCAGATGGCAAAGTCGTAATCATCCGTGCCATTGCTGGGACAGATAGAAAGCTGAATATTGCCGCTGGCGCCCGTAGGACGGAAGATGTAGAAGTTGGTGTAGTTTTCATTGGTGATGCAGCCGCCGCACTGCGCGCTGCTGCCCGGGCCGTAGCTGATATCGGAAAGGCTGGCATTACTACATACAGGCTCAGCCCCCCCGCAGTCGCTATTATCGGCGGGTTGGCGGGTGCAGTTGACACAACTGATGGTAGCGGCCCAGCCCGATCCCGTAACGCTACCGTCAGAACAGAAACGCAGGGTCAGGCATCCGCTCGGGTCTGAGGAAGTAATGGTCCCCGGACCCGTAGTACCACAGCCCTGCCAGAGAATAGGACCATTCTGCGCCGGACCATTCCGTATTTGTAAGATGTCAGCACAACAGGGACTGCCGGAGCATCCAAACAGCCAACATGTGCTTTCCACATCAAAACTCGTAAACTGCATTTGCAGACACTGGGTGCTGTTATTCGGGCAGAAGGTCCAGTAAATCCAGTCGATATTGTTGGAGTAGTTGCCTCCGGCTCCGCCATCGTCGTAGTAGGTACCCGAGCAGGTATGGACCTGACAGCCGCCGGAGTAGGTGCCCTGCTGCCCGGTAGTGGGATGGTTGTAGGTCTGCGCAATGAGCAGACCGGCAAGGAGAGAGAGTCCTGCGTACCTCATGGCCGAGCGACTTTTTGGAGGTTTTGCTGGGAGGCAGGGCGTGGTGTCCAGTCATAGTCGGGGTACCGGACCCGCAATTCGGCGAGGGTGCGCTCGTGGCTTTTGAGGCGGATGCGATAGGCGCCGACGGCGATGTCCATGTCCTCGCTCCATTTACGTTCAAAGGCCCGGGGATCAAAGGTTTCTTTAACCCGCTGAATATCCGCAGGCGAGGCATCAGGCAGCGCCGAGACAATCTCATAGCTGTCCGTAAACTCATACAAGACTGCTAGATACTTTTGCGGCGTGAGCCGCTGCATCTCCTCCATGTCAGCTGCACTGTAATAGCGCAGCAGGTTAGGCGGGTAGACTTGCCCGTAAGCCCAGCAGAGGAGAGAGAGAGGAAGGCTTACCAGGCGAAGCATGAGATAAAATTAAGGAAAAGTTTTCAATCCGCGCAAGGAGTTTAGGGAGCGGCCTGCCAGACCCTTACTTATGAGCTTGCTCGGATTTTCTCCAACGACGAACCTAACGTGGGCTGGGCGTTACGAGGGGCAGCTCCTCGGAGCGCTTACGAGTAGAAACGACGCCACACAGACCAGAGGGGGACGATCCCCCGCTCCTCTCTCTACCGGGCGGCCTCTCAGGATGAGGCAAAACCCTTATGCCACTCGGAGAAGGGGGATCCAACCCTATCCTCTAAACCCAGAAGAACACTCCCCCACCCCTCCCAAAGCCCGAAAAAGACCATCCCCTCCGCCGGCAGAGCCTCAGAGAGGAAGGCTAAACATGAGCAGGTGCGGAGGAGCTCTTCGGTCAGGCGCGGGGATATTCTGTGGTATCTCCTACCTTTGTCGCATGAAGCGATGGCAGCAGAGCTTAGAGGGCCGAGCCTACATTAGTCTAAGCCAGGCCGCGCACGAACTGCATATCCCCCTCTCCCAGCTCCCCTATAGCCTACGCATTCTCCTGGAAAATGCCTTGCGCAACTTAGACCAGTTCAAGGTTACGGATGCTCATTTGGAGCCTTTTCGGCAGTGGGATGGCCGTCCCCGTGCGGAAGCCGAAATAGCGTTTATCCCTACTCGGGTGCTCATGCAGGACTTTACGGGGGTGCCGGCCGTGGTGGATTTAGCCTCCCTGCGGGAAGCCGTCGCCCAACAAGGCGGCAGTCCCCAGCGCATCAACCCCTTAGTGCCCGTAGACCTCGTCATTGACCACTCCGTCCAAGTAGACTCCTTCGGGAATGCCCTAGCCCTCCAACGTAACATCCAGCGCGAATACGAGCAAAACCGCGAACGCTATCAGTTTCTCAAATGGGCGCAGCAGGCCTTTGCAAACTTTCGCATCGTTCCCCCTGGCATGGGCATCGTCCACCAGGTGAATCTGGAATATTTAGCTGAAGTGATCACGGAGCGGGAGGGATGGCTTTTCCCGGATACGTTGGTGGGAACCGACTCGCATACGCCCATGGTGAATGGGATTGGCGTGATTGGATGGGGCGTGGGGGGCATTGAGGCGGAAGCCGCCCTCTTGGGTCAGGCCTTTTACTTTCCATGCCCCGAAGTGATTGGTCTTAAGCTCACGGGACAGCTCCAGCCAGGCGTAACCGCCACCGACTTAGTGCTAACGATTACGGAGCTTTTGCGGAAGGTGGGGGTCGTGGATAAGTTTGTAGAGGTCTTTGGGCCGGGGCTGGACCACCTAACGGTGCCCGATCGGGCTACCATCGCCAATATGTCGCCGGAGTTTGGATGCACCGTTACCTATTTCCCGATTGATGAGCAGACACTGACGTATTTGCTTTTGACGGGACGTTCTCCGGAGAAGGTGGCGCAGATTCGGGCCTATGCTCAGGTGAATCACCTTTGGCGACGGCCGGAGGAAACGCCTCTATACACGCAGGTAGTGGAGCTGGACCTAAGTACGGTGGAGCCTTCGGTGGCAGGGCCGCGTCGGCCCCAAGACCGCATCCCCCTGCCCGCAGTGAAGACCACCGTCCAAAATACCCTGGAAAAAAACTTCCAAAAGCAGCCGCACCCCATAGCGCCTCAGCCCCTCACCCTTTCGCAGCAGCACCTACCCCAAAACGGCTTTGCCCATCTCTCAACGGGAGATAGCGAATACCTCTTGCGCGACGCGGATGTCGTGATCGCCGCCATCACGAGCTGTACGAATACCTCCAATCCCTCCGTGATGCTGGCTGCGGGCTTAGTAGCGAAAAAAGCGGTAGCTATGGGCCTGCGCCCTAAACCCTGGGTCAAAACTACCTTAGCACCCGGCTCCCGCGTCGTTACCCGTTACTTAGAAAAGAGCGGCCTCCTCCCCTACTTAGAAGCCCTGCGCTTCCATGTAGCAGGCTATGGGTGTACCACCTGTATTGGCAATAGCGGCGCGCTGCCTCCCGCCGTCTCCCAAGCTATCCAAGAGAAAAACCTCGTCGTAGCCGCCGTGCTCTCCGGCAACCGAAACTTTGAGGCTCGCGTCCACCCCCAAGTCAAAATGAACTTCTTAGCCTCACCGCCCCTCGTCGTAGCCTACGCCCTCGCCGGCCGCACCGACATAGACTTTGAGAACGAACCCATCGGCTATGACCCCGACGGATATCCCGTCTACCTAAGAGATATATGGTTTTCCCCCACCGAGCTCCAAGAACTCGTAGAAAAAGTCGTAGACCCCGAAGACTTCCGCCAAAACTACGCCCGTATCTTTGAAGGGGAGGAAGCCTGGAAAGCCCTTCCCGCCCCCACCGGCGACCTGTATGCGTGGGATCCAAACTCTACTTACATTCGGAAAGCCCCCTTCTTTGAGGGAATAACTCGGGAAGTCCCTCCCCCCCGAGACATAGAAGGTGCTCGGGTGCTTCTAATGCTGGGGGATTCAATTACGACAGATCACATCTCGCCAGCCGGTTCTATACCTTCTACCAGCCCCGCCGGTCAATATCTCATAGCCCAGGGCGTCTCTCCGAAAGACTTTAACTCTTACGGGGCGCGCCGGGGAAATCACGAAGTGATGATCCGAGGCACCTTTGCGAATGTACGCCTGCGCAATAAGCTGGTAGACCGGGAAGGCGGCTGGACCCTCTACCACCCCACAGGCGAAGTGCTTACCGTATATGAAGCCTCCATGCGCTATCAGAAAGAAGGCATCCCGCTATTGGTCTTAGCCGGCAAAGAATATGGTAGCGGTTCTTCGCGGGACTGGGCCGCTAAAGGAACCGCCCTCCTTGGCATTCGGGCCATCATCGCCGAAAGTTATGAGCGCATCCACCGCAGCAACCTCGTAGGCATGGGCGTCCTCCCTCTGCAATTCCTCCCCGGAGAAAACGCCGAAACCTTAGGACTTACCGGAAAAGAAATCTACACCATTCGGGGCATTGCCGAGGGCCTTACCCCCCAAAAGCGCCTCTCCGTAGAAGTCATAGACCCCACCACCGGCGCCAAAAAGACCTTCTCCGTCATAGCCAACCTCCGCTCCGAAGTAGAAATCGCCTACTATCAGCATGGCGGGGTGCTTCACTATGTGCTGCGCACGCAGTTTTTGAGTTAGCGTGTGGCCACCTTGTCTGCGCCCTTACCTCACCCCCGAAGTAGAAGCCGCCCTCCTTACTTATGAGAGCCTCCTGCGGGAAACCAATACCCGGATAAACCTCGTTTCCCGCAAAGACATAGAGGCCCTGCGGGAGCATCACATTTTGCCCTCTCTGCTCCTTTTGTGTTTGTGTCCCATAGAGGAGGGAGCGAGGGTGTTAGATTTGGGGACCGGCGGGGGACTGCCGGGCATACCATTAGCCTTGGCTCGGCCAGACCTAAGATTCCTTTTAGTAGATAGCATCCGAAAGAAAACCGAGGCCGTCCAACGGATAATAGCCGCCTTGGGCTTGACCGAACGGCTGCAGGTACAATGGACCCGAGCGGAAAACCTCCCAGAACGTTTCTCCTACATTGTCGGGCGAGCCGTAGCCCCTCTGCCCCGGTTTCTCACTTGGGCTAAACGCTTGCTTCTGCCGGGGGGATGGGTCTATTACTACACAGGGGAGCCTTTGCCTCCCATCCCACCCCGTTGGAAAGCCACCTATCACCCCTTCCGATCGGTAACAGACCATCCATATCTTCATACAAAAGGCATCCTATCTTTGCAGTATGCTTGAAGGGTATCTCCCGGCGCTGGTGCTACTGGGGGTGGGGGTGCTTCTCGGGATGGCGTTTGTCTTTGCGCCGGACCTCCTTGCCATGCGCCGCTCTAATCCCCAAAAAAACATTTCCTACGAAAGTGGGATGGACCCCATCGGCCCCGAAAGGCCACGTTTCTCCGTGCACTACTACAAAGTCGCCATGATCTTCACCGTCTTTGATGTGGAGCTGGCGCTTTTGTATCCCTGGGTGGGCTTTTTCCCTGAGGATCCGCGATGGGCCCTGGGGGTGTTTGTAACCTTCACTGCCGTGCTGGCAGGAGGGTATATTTACCTTTTGCAGGAGAAAGTTTTTGATTGGGCCCGAGAGGAGCTATAGGTATGGTGCGACCACTTCTAATCGGGGGCGAATGGGTGCCGAGCCGAGACCTTCGGCCGGTGTACGCTCCCTATGATGGAGAGATACTCGGAGAAGTAGCTTATGCCCAGGAAGAGCATATTGAGCGGGTGATCGCTCTGCAAGGCACTGCGCAAGCCGCCGCCGCCCGCCTAAGGACAGGAGAACGTTACCTCATCCTGGATAAATTAGCTCAGCGCTTAGCCGCAGAAAAGGAAACTATAGCCCGACTCATTGCCCGGGAAGCGGCTAAACCCATCCGATATGCTCGCGTAGAGGTAGAGCGCGGTTTACTTACTATTACTACAGGGCGCGACTTAGTGCGTACTCTGACGGGGGAGGTTCTGCCCGCAGACCTAAATGAGGCTTTACAGGGGCGGCTGGCCTTAGTCCAGCGTAAACCCGCCGGTCCCCTACTGGCTATCACGCCCTTCAACTTTCCGCTAAACTTAGTGCTTCACAAGGTCATCCCTGCGGTGGTAGCGGGCTGTGCTATTACGCTCAAGCCTGCGCCACAGGCCCCTCTTACGGCCTTCTGGGTGGCTGAAGCCCTCCTGGAAGCAGGATGGCCCCCGCAAGCCCTAACCGTCCTCTTAGCGGATCCCCCTCTCGCCGAAAAGCTCGTGCGCAGCCCCGCCTTCCGCGTCTTCTCCTTCACAGGAAGCGCAGCCGTGGGCTGGCACCTTCAAACCTTAGCCGCCCGCAAAAAAACCCTCTTAGAACTGGGCGGCAGCGCCGCCGTCATCGTCCACGACCCCCCAAACTTAGAATCCGCCGCCCGCGCCATCGCCGAAGCCGCCTACCTCTACAGCGGCCAAACCTGCATTTCCGTCCAGCGCATCTTCGTCCAACGAAAACTCTATGCCGACTTCGTAGCCGCCTATCAAGCCTCCGTTCAGCAGCTCAAAGGCGGCAACCCCCTTGACGAAAACGTCTATTACAGCTCCCTCATAGACGAGAAAGCCTACAAGCGCGTAGAATCTTGGCTCACAGAGGCCCGCTTAGGCGGAGCCCAAGACCTCTTACCCGCCACCATAATCCCCGAAAAGCGCCTGGTGACCCCCGTGCTCCTAACCGATGTGCCCAGCGAATCAGCCCTCGCCCGAGAAGAAGCCTTCGCCCCCTACGCAGAAATCCAGCTCTACGACACCATAGACGAAGCCATCACCCGAGTCAATGCCTCCCCGTACGGCCTCCACGCAGGCATCTACACTCAGTCAGAAAGCATTCTCAAAAAAGCCTGGGAAGAGCTGGAAGTAGGAGGCGTAGTCCATAATGCCCCCCCAACCCTGCGACTGGATCATCTCCCTTACGGAGGAGTCAAAGCCTCAGGCCTGGGCCGAGAAGGCGTCAAATACGCCGTCATGGAATACACCGAACCCAAAGTACTCCTATGGTAACACCCAACGCCGACACCCTCGTAATTGCAGGAGAAGTAGTTCCCAGCCGCCTCTGGATGGGAACCTCCCGCTACCCTTCACCCGAAGTGATGATACAAGCCCTGGAAGCCGGACAGGCCGGCTTAGTCACCGTCTCTGTGCGCCGCGTTGATCTCAAACATCCTGAGCACACTTTTTTGGACCTTTTGGTAGGAAAGTATCGGCTCTTGCCCAATACCGCAGGCTGTTATACGGCCGAAGAAGCGGTCTTTTTAGCTCGGCTCGCCCGCGAAGCCTTGCAAACTAACTGGATCAAGCTGGAAGTCATAGGGGACGATCGGCTCTTGTGGCCGGATTCAGAAGAGCTTCTTCGGGCAGCGCGGGAGCTGGTCAAGGAGGGATTCGTGGTCTTAGCCTACGCGCCAGACGACCCGATCGTGTGTCGTCGGCTGGCTGATATCGGATGTGCGGCCGTAATGCCCTTAGCTTCGCCCATTGGAAGTGGGCAGGGCATACGAGACGCCGAACGGCTCTCCATGATTCGGGAACTGGTACCAGACCGCCCCCTAGTGATAGATGCAGGCATAGGAAGCCCAGCCGATGCCTGCTTAGCCATGGAACTGGGGTACGATGCCGTCTTAGTAAATACCGCCATAGCTGAAGCTGTACATCCCGTGCAGATGGCTGCCGCCATGCGCCTCGCCGTAGAAGCTGGCCGTAAAGCCTACCTCGCCGGCCGAATCCCCCGCATCTCTTACGCCCGACCCAGCACCCCCCAACAAGGCCTGCCCTTCTAATACCAGTTCGATGCAAAGAGTTTCTGAATGCGAGTCGGTGGTATTTTATGGGGCCTCCGCCCGCCTTCGGCGGGCGGCGGCCCCGTGCTGAAGCGGCGGCCAGCCCGCAGGGCTGGCCGCCGGCCAAAACATCTCTCCCATTCAGAAGGTCTTTGATTGCAAATGGTATAACAAGCTCCAAGAGACCACCAGCCCTATCTACCCCCCGGCCTTACCCCTCCCATACAGGAAAAAGAGGGCTATAACTTAGAGAGCAGGTTTTCCAAGGCCGTGCGCCGAGAGCCCTTGAAATACAGGATAGGAACCTGAGCTATCCAGTCGGGTGGCGCCGCCAGAAAGTCCTCTATGGAGTCGTAATATTGGAAGGGCTTTCTTGGGGGCGAGGGAGCTCCTTCCTTCCACAAGGGGCCTATGAGGGCGGCTCCAGCGAGGTGAGCTTGATTTTTGAGGAGGTAGGCTATGATTTCTTGGTGGGCTGTTTGGGCAAAGGAACCCAGCTCTTCCATTTGTCCGAGGATGAGGCCGACTTTTTCGCTGGGCTGAAGCATTTCCCACACGCTCTCTAAGCTGGCCTGCATGGAGGAGGGGTTAGCGTTGTAGGCGTCAAAGAGGATGCGCTGGCCGTTTCTTTCCAGGACTTGGCTGCGTCCCCATTCGGGCGTGAAGGTGGAGAGGGCCTTGGTGATGAGGGGCCATGGCACTTCTAAGGCGCGGGCGACGGCGATGGCGGCCAGTACATTGAGCCGATTGAAGCGGCCCCAGAGAGGTACCTCTACCTGAAAAGCCTCCCCATAGGCTACCCCCCGTATTTCAGCCCGATCCCACCCCAAAGGCCTCCACTCGCCAGAAACCTCCCCACCCTCCCCAAAGAAAGTCACAGGAATAGCCATCCCGCGGCTCAATCGCGTAAGACCTGCATCTTCGCTACTTAGGAAGAGGCGGGGTGCCGATGAAAGGCGCGGGAGGTTTTGAGCCAGCTCCCATTTCGTGTGGAGGTTGGCTTCGTAGGAGCCGTAACCTTCTAAGTGGTCTAAGCCCACATTCGTAATGAGGCCCCAGGTCGGACGAATGAGGTTTGTAAGAAAAGCTACTTCCCCGGGGCGATTATCGCCCACTTCAAAGACGGCATAGCGGTGGAAGGGTCGCAGTCGGAGGAGCGTGAGGGGTAGGCCAATCGTATTATTCCAGCTTTTGGGAGTGGCGAGGGTGGGGGCAACCTGCGAGAGGATATGAGAGATCAGGGCCCGAGTGGTGGTTTTTCCGTTGGAGCCGCCAATAGCAATGAGGTGGAGGTCCGAAAAGCGCTGCCGATGGTGAGCGGCTTCTTCTTGGAGGAGGGAAAGGGGGTCTTCGTGACAGAAGACTTTTTCTGGGGGTAGATGGGCAGCATAAGCAGAGGGAATGACCACTGCGGCGGCTCCTTTTTCCAGGGCTACGGAGGCAAAGGAGGCACCATGTACATGCGCACCGGGTAGTCCAAAGAAGACCTCACCGGCCCGAAGGGTGCGGGTGTCTACGCTGGCGCCGGCCCCTGCCGCTAAAAGGGCCCTGAGAGTTTCCCGGGTCAAGTGTCTTTGACGCCGAATTTAGGTACGCGCCAGTAGAGGCCGTCGTGATGGGGGGCATTTTGCGCATAAAGGGGAGACACAGGTAAAGTTTGGGGTTCGTCGGCTCTCAAATGCGCGGCAGGCTCCCCCACAAAGAGCATGGGTTCCACCCCTTCCAAAGGCAGCTCGCCCACTTTCTCCACGAAAGTTACGATACGTTCTAAGTCTTGGAGAATCTGGGTGCGCTCGGGACCTTCTAAGGAGAGGCGGGCCAGCTCACAGAGGTGGTCTAAGAGATGCTCATCTACCCTCATAACGGCGCAAGGTTTCTTCCATCCAAAGGTAGACTTTTTCCCGCAGGACCTCGGGGGGCTCGTCGGGATGTAGGAGGGGATGGAAGTAGCAGTGCACTTCTCCCGGCTGCATGAGGAAGCGCCCATCCGCAGAGAGGCAGCGGTCTGTGCCTACCATAACCATAGGAAGGAGAGGCACTTGGAGCTCATGGGCCAATACAAACGCCCCGTCGTAAAACTTCCCTAAGGGACGGGGGTGCTTCGTGGTGCCCTCGGGATAAATAAGTACAGAAATACCTTGTTTGAGTTTTTTGGCGACTTGAATGAGGCTTTTTTTGCGGGCGGCGAGGTCTTTTCGGTCTACTACCACATGGAGCCGCCGATAGGTCCAGCCATAAAGCGGAATGCGCGCCAGCTCCACCTTCCCCAAAAAGGCCACCCGCGGCGGAAAAGTCGTATAACACACCGGAATATCCAGGTAGCTGCGGTGATTAGCAACGATAATGCAGGGTTTGTCTGGGAAATAGTACCCATGCCGCCGCACCCGAATCCCCCCCATAAATAGGATAAGGTATCCCCACCAGCGATTGAGCTGGTGGCCGAGCCTAATCGTGAAGGGCGTCAAACGCGCCAGCACGATGGCATATACGGGAAACAGGACTATGAAGTACCCGAAAAGCCAGAAAGCAAACCAGAGGCTCCACAGCCGCCGGAGAAAGGTCTTCATGGAGAATCGGACAAAAGGGTTTCAAGCGAGAAGGTGCCGGTGTGTTTTTTCCAGCCTGTAAAGAGAAAGAGGGCTACAGCGGCCTCCACCAGCGCAAAAAAGAGTAGAAGCAAGAGGAGGGCTAAGGCCTCTGGCGAGCCGGTATAGACCAGAATGATTCCGCTGGCATTGAGCATCATTTCCAGGCCGATCAGAAGCCAGAGGGCCTGGGGACGGGAGAGCACGAGATAGACGCCCGCCCCTAAAACGAAACCGGCAAGCAGCACGGCCATTTGGCGAAGGTAGCTTATCTTTGCCACGAAGATAGGGAAAGCCATGGATACCTCTTTACAAGACCTCCTTTTGAGTGGGGATCTGGAAGCGCTCAAGGCCCGCCTAAGGCCCGAGGATATGTCTTTGCGAGATGGCAATGATGCGACGCTTCTGCATTGGGCGGCACGCGGGGGACATGTCCCCGTCATAGAATGGCTTCTGAGCCAGGGGCTTTCTCCCAATGAGCAAGACCAAAACGGAGAGACCCCCCTGCATGTGGCGGTTCGCCATGGCCATACCCAAGCCGTGTTGGCTCTCCTAAAGGGCGGAGCCGCCCCTAATATCCCTACTGTCACGGGTAACCATCCTCTGCATTTAGCGGCTCATGCGGGCTACTTGGAAATAGCCCAACTCCTTATAGCTCATGGCGCCCCTATTGACGCCCCGAATGAAAATGGGTCTACGCCTCTTCATTTAGCCATTTACAATGGTCATACCGCTTTGGTGGAATATCTTTTAGACCAGGGGGCTTCTATCCACAGCGCCTCGCACAAGGGCGTCCAACCTATTCACTGGGCCGTGATTAGTGGGAATATTGAGATGGTGGAGCTGCTTTTGCGGCGGGGGGCTTCTCCGCATGCTCGGGATCGGGAGGGTCGCACCCCCCTACATGAAGCCGCTTGGCGCGGCCACATAGATATCGCTAAGCTCCTCGTAGAAAAAGGCGCCCACATCAATGCCGCTGACGCCAAAGGACAAACGCCCCTCTATTACGCCGAGAAGCGCTGGCATAACGATATCGTAGAGTGGCTCCAGTCCCTCGGCGCCGAAGAGTAAAAACATGCGTTATCTGATTACAGCGGCCCTACCTTATGCCAATGGGCCTCTGCATATTGGACACTTAGCGGGAGCTTACTTACCGGCTGACATCTATGCTCGCTACCTGCGCCTGCGAGGGCATGAGGTGCTCTTTATCTGCGGTTCCGATGAGCATGGCGTGGCTATTACTTTCCGAGCCTTAGCGGAGCATACCACCCCCCAAGCCATCATTGACCGCTACCATCCCCTGCTAGAAAGCAGCTTACGCCGCATGGGGATCAGTATAGACTATTACGGCCGTACCTCAGACCCCCTCCACCACCAGTTAGCCCAAAAGTTTTTCCAGCGACTCTTAGAACGTGGCTACTTGGAGGCTCGCGAGGTGGAGCAGTTCTACGACCCTGTGGTCAAAGCCTTCCTCCCTGACCGCTACATCATAGGCACCTGCCCCCACTGCGGCTACACCGAAGCTTATGGCGACCAATGCGAAAAGTGCGGCGCCCTCCTTAGCCCCACGGACCTCCTCCAGCCCCGCTCTCGCCTCTCGCAAAGTACACCCGAACTGCGTCCCAGCACCCAGTATTTCTTCCGTTTAGACCTTTTGACAGAGGCCCTCAGAGACTTCGTTGCTAACCGCAGCTGGAAACCCAATGTTGGACCGGTTATTGAGAGCTGGCTTCGGCAAGGGCTGGCGCCTCGGGCTATTACCCGAGATTTAGACTGGGGCGTCCCTGTACCCAACCTCCCCGGCAAAGTCCTTTATGTCTGGTTTGAAGCTCCCTTAGGCTACATCTCCATCACCCAAAAGTGGGCCCAAGCCAACAACACCCCAGACGCCTGGATGCCCTTCTGGAAAGACCCCGAAACCCGCATCGTGCACTTCATCGGCAAAGACAATATCGTTTTTCACACGCTCATTTTCCCCGCCATCCTTATTGCCGCGGACGAAGGCTATAACCTGCCTTTCGCTGTCCCCGCCCATGAATTCCTCAACTTAGAAGGCCAAAAAATCTCTACTTCCCGCCGCTGGACCATAGACCTCAACGACTACTTAGAGAAAGCCCCTCACCGAGTAGATGAGCTCCGCTTCGTCCTGACGGCCCTCCTTCCCCAGACCAAAGACCGAGACTTTACCTGGCAGGAGTACGAACAGCGCATTCATACGGAGCTTTTGGCCAACCTATCTAATCTCCTACATCGGCTTTTGAGTCTTTTGTGGCGCCAGGGTCAGAGACATGCGGTTCGGCCTATGCCTACGCTTTTGCGGGCTCGGGCCGAAACCGCTCGGGAAATGGCTCAACGTTTGGAGGCGTTTGATTTTACGGGGGCATTGGAGAGCCTTTTAGCGCTGGGCCGCTTAGCCAATAAAGAACTTACGGAGGCGGCCCCTTGGCACCAGCCCCCCGAAAAAGCCGCCGAAATCCTCTTAGGCTTTACAGACTTGCTTTTAGCGCTGGGCACACTGATGGAACCTTTCCTGCCCGTCCGAATAGCGCCCCAGCTGCGCACCTTGCTCCAAGCGCCCCTCTATCCCTGGGATGCCCTGGAAAAAACAGAGCCTTTAGCCCGGGAGCTTCTCCTCACTCAGCCCCCACAACCCCTCGTCCCCAAACTCTCCCCCCAAGAACTCACCTCCCTCAAAAGCCTTCTCCCCCAGACCCCACCCACACCCTCCACCGAACCCCCCACCATCCCTATAGAAGAATTCCAAAAAATACGTCTCAAAGTCGTAAGCATTTTGCAGGCTGAGCGGATCCCCAAAGCAGATAAGCTCCTCAAACTGCGTATCCTAAGCGATGATGGGGAGCATACCGTCGTCTCTGGGGTAGCCGCTCATTACGCGCCGGAAGCCCTGATCGGCAAACAAGCCGTATGGGTCTCTAACCTCCCTAAGAAAACCCTGCGAGGAGTAGAAAGCGAGGGGATGCTCCTTTTCGCAGAAGACGCTGGCGGCCGACTAATCCTCATAAGCCCCGTAGAACCCTGCACCCCCGGCAGCCCCGTCAAATAAACCACCCCACCCCTTCATTTCCAAAACTTTGCCTACCTTTGCACCGAACTGAAAACACATAGCAACTATGCGAGCCGTAAAACACTTACTAAAAGGGAGCCTTTTCACAGTGCTCCTCTCTATGGGTATGCTGACCCACTGTGCAAAATTCAAAGGCACAGTCGTAACCGTGAATCCCAATCCTCTGGAGGTTCATGCGGATTCCATTAAGTACAGCGTCAAAGTCACCGTCCCCCCTAAGTCGGGCTTCCGGAAAAAATCTACCTATCAGGGCAAACTGGTAGTCAAAAATGGGAGCAACCGGTACGAATTCCGCACCGTAACTATCTCTGCGGACCAATATCCTAAGCAGCAGCTCAAAAAGGAAGGGGTAACGTTGTCTGTACAGGGCGTGCGGGCCTTTGAGGAAGGGATGGACGGCGGCATGCTCGTCGCGGAAAACTCCTACGAGCGCAAAGGAAAGTCGTTTGACCTGCCAGACTTTGATCTGGCTCCCTGCTGCATTACCACATCTCGCCTTGTGGATGATCGGCCTTATGTACTATACGAACAGCACACCTACACTTCCAAACGGCCTGTCACCGTAGAGGCCCTCTTCCAATTCCCCCGAGATGTGTATCTCATCCAACCAACAGAGTACGAAAAAGCCTCCATCCGAGAGATTGTGGCCTTCCTCCAAAAGAAGTATCCTGCTACCTCCGTTACCTTAGCTGGGTACGCTTCTCCCGAAGGCCGCTTCAAACGCAATCAGTTCCTCTCCCTCAACCGCTACAAGGAAGTTCAAAAGTGGCTCATTGATCAGATGCGCAAAGAGGGCTATACCGCTTATCTGGATAGCAGCTTCTTCAAGGTTTCTGCTACGCCCCAAGACTGGGAAGGCTTCAAGCAAAACCTTGCCCAAACCTCCCTCCCCGAAAATGTCAAGCAAGAAATCGTTCAAGTGATTGCTTCCAACATGAATCCTGATGCTAAGGAGCGTAAGGTGATGGCCTTAGTGGGCGGCGCCAAGGAAGTAGAATTCATCTTAGCTCCTCTGCGTCGTACCCACGTGCGGCTGGAAGGCTTTTCTGGCCGATACTCGGATGAGCAGATTGACAGCATTGCAACGGCCTTCCTGCGGGGTTCTCTCAGCCAGGCCGATCTGCACAAAGCCCTCATGCAAGAAGAACTTTACTTTGCCACGAAGCGCCGCAGCACGCCCGACGAAGCCGAAAAGCTCCTTAAGGCTTACACGGCTCAGTATGGACAAGATTACCGAGCCTATAACGACCTGGGGGCCATTGCCCTGCTCGGCGGCCGCTTAGATGAAGCTATGGACTACCTGAATACAGCCAATCGCCTCAGCCCCAATAACCCTGCCGTACTGAATAATATGGGGCTAATCTACGCTAAGCGGAAAGAATATGCCCAAGCGGCTCAAGCCTTCCAGGCTTCCTATGCGGCCAGGCCGACCCCCGAAGCGGCCTTCAACCTGGGCGTCGTTTATGAGAAGACTGCTCAATATGCGGCCGCTGCTGAAGCCTTCAGTAACGCAGGTGACCTCCCCGCCGCCCAGTACAACGCCGGCCTCTCCCGCCTCCTCATGAATGACCTCTCCGGCGCTAAAATCGCCTTAGAAAAAGCTATCCAACAAAATAAAGACCACGCCCTCGCCTACTATGTCCTTGCAATCGTAGGCGCTCGCTCCGCCGATAATAACCTCCTCATTACGAACCTGCGCCGGGCCGTTCAGATAGACCGGGCCCTCGCCCAAAAAGCCCAAAAAGACCTGGAATTCCGCAAACAGCGAGAATCGGCCGAATTCAAGGCCGCTCTCAACCCATAAGCATCCCTTTCTTGGCTTTGGGGCGGCGGGCTATGCCCGCCGCCCCATTTTATTTTACACCCTCCCTGCCTAAAATTTGCATCATGCGCCTTCAGCCTACGCTCAGCTTAATCCTAATCCTAAAAAGCCTCCTCCCTTTATACGCTCAAGCACCCGCATGGCAGTGGGCCCGCAGCGGAACGGGCAGCTTGGACGATCAGGTCTATGCTGCTACCTTCATTCCCGCCCCTACCCCACGAGTGGCCATAGGAGGTGAGTTTTACAGCTACACTCTGAACCTAGGAGGGACCTCCTTGACTGGCCCTGCCGGCGGCCCCTTCAGCTCCTACGCCTTCTTGGCCGTTTACGACACCCAAGGCAACCTCCTTTGGGCTACCAGCGCCGGCCAGTCCGACCCTAACCGCATTACGGCCCTCGCCTCCGACACCACAGGCCATATCATAGCCGTAGGCTCTTTCACGGGCAGCACTATCGCTTTCGGCAATGTCTCTCTCTCCAACGTAGGTTATGCTGACGCCTTCGTCGTCAAATATGATCCCACAGGCACCCCCCTCTGGGCCCTCTCCATAGCAGGCTCCTCCTGGGAAGAGGCCACCAGCGTCGCCACCGACTCCAGCGGAAACATCTACCTCACCGGCTCCTTTGAGAGCCCCACCCTCACAGTCGGCCCCTTCCAACTCCAGAATGCATCAAGCACCGGAACTAAAGACATCTTCCTGATTAAACTTTCTCCCCAAGGCCAGGTCCTTTGGGCTCAGGCTTTCGGCGGCCCTGACAACGACGGCAGCCAGGCTATCGCCATAAGCCCCACCAACGACATCGCTATCACAGGCTTCTTCAATAGCCCCAGCCTCTCTATCGGCTCCACTACGCTCTCCACGGTCGGCCGAGGAGACCTGTTTATAGCCAAGTTTGACCCCAACGGCCAACCCCTCTGGGCTAAAAGCGCTGGCGGCCCCGATTACGAACTGCCTTATGGCATCGCCTTCACCCCAAACGGCCACATCGTCGCCGTAGGAACCTTCTGGAGTACCTCTCTTACCTTTGACCATCAGACTTGCTCCCTTCAAGGCAGCAACGACCTCTTTATAGCCATGTATAACCCTACTGGTCAGCTCCTCTGGGTACGCTGCGCAGGCGGCTCCGACAGCGAAGAAGCCTCGGCCGTAGCTACGGATACCAGCGGCCATATCTATGTAACAGGCTATTTTGCCAGCTCCACGATTACCTTTGGGGGGCAAACCCTCCAAACGAGTGGCGACGGTGATATCTTCATAGTGGCCTATGACTCCAACGGACAAGTCCGCTGGACCCAAAAGGCCAGCGGCTCCCTCTACGATAAGGCTTACGCCCTCGCCATAGACCTCCAAGGCCACCTCTACGTGGGCGGAGCCTATACCAGTAACCCCCTCACCTTCGGCTCCATCCCCCTCGCTCATAACCAAGCCTACGACGCCTTCATAGCTAAGTTAGGACCAGCGACAGGAACTTCCATCCCCTTCTCTTCATCCGCCATCCGGCTCATTCCCCTGTCCGAAGCTGGCAAGTACCAGATTCAGGCTGCCGGTTTCCCTTTGCCTCTCCGCTGGCACCTCTACACGGTATTGGGCACCCCCGTGCGCTCCGGCCTCCTCCAAAAGCCCGAAGACAGCCTAGACTTTTCCGACCTCCCTAACGGCGTGTATGGATTACGCATAGATGGGCCCCCAGCTCCTCAGGTCTGGAAGATTCTCCGCTAAACCAACCCCCAGTAAGCCCGCACCCGCATAAGGTCTTCTGCAATTTGCGCCTGGAGAGCCCCCTCGGATAAACCCTCCCGATGAGCCCGCATGAAAGCCATTAGCTCCACTTTCAGCCGCTCCCCATAGAGCGAGCCGCCCTCCCACCCCAAAACATGCACCTCCAAAAGCCCCTGCGGCGATAAGTAAAGCAGAGCTGGCCAACCGTTATCCCCTCGCAGGAAAAAGTAAACCCGCCCCGCATAAACACCCCCTGGAGGAGAAACCTTCTCTTTCGGCCAGGGAATATTCGCTGTGGGGGTACCCAGCCGCCGAGCGACTTGCTGCCCCATCTCTACAGTGCCCTCCACAAAGTACGGATACCCTAAAAGCCGAGCGGCCCCCTCTACATCGCCCACCTGGATAAGCTGGCGAATGCGGGAGCTGCTAACGGCTAAGCCTCCCTCAAGAAAGGGAGGCACTTCTTCGGCCAGCAGCCCCTGGGCCCGCAAGAAGGCGGCATCCCCTTCTCGCCCCCGCCCAAAACGATGATCATACCCTAAAACCACGCGCCCCGGCGCACTCAGCGCCTGAATCCATTCCACCACAAAATCCCCCGCCGATAATGCGGCCAAACCTGGCGTGAAACTAATCACCCGCACAATCTCTACCCCCTCCGCCTCTAATAGGCGTAACCGCTCAGGCAAAAGGGTGAGTAAAGGTATGCGTTCCCCTCGCAAAACCTCCCGCGGATGCGGATGATAGACCCAAACCTCTACAAAGGTGCTCATGGCTTGGGCCCACTGACGGGCCTCCCGTAAAAGCACCTGGTGCCCCACATGCACCCCATCAAAGGTGCCCATCGTCAAGACCCCACCTCGGGGCCCCTCCTCCCGATCATACAGTACTCGCATCCGGCTGAATCGCTTGCCAAACCGTGTAAGGACCAATAGCCGTGCGCCTTAGTGCCGCCAAATAAGCCCCACAGCCCAGTCGCTCCCCTATATCCCGAGCTAAACTTCGCACATAAAAGCCCTTTCCACAGCGCACCCACACCAAAAGCCGCTCAGGCGGATCATAATGAATCACCTTCAGGCCATACACCCGTACTAATCGCGGGGAAAGCTCTGGTGCTTCTCCTGCTCGGGCCAGCGCATAAGCCCGACGTCCTTTCACTTTGAGCGCTGCATAGGTTGGCGGCCGTTGCCACACCTCCCCCCGAAATGCCCCCAGCACCTCCTCCCACTCCGATAACGTTATCACCGGCGGAGCCCCCACCCGCTGCGGCTGAAACTCCGCATCGTCCGACTCCGTCCGGTACCCCAGCCGAATCAACGCATAATACTCCTTCGGTAGGTCCATCAGCTCCGATAGAGCTTTCGTTTGACTTTCCGTTCCTATGATGAGAAGCCCCGTCGCCAAAGGGTCCAACGTTCCTGCATGGCCCGCTTTTCGGTAGTGGTAATGGCGTTTGACCCACTCCACCACCTGGGCCGAAGTCCATCCATAGGGTTTATCTACGAGGAGTATCTCCCCAGCACCCACCCCAGCCATACCAGAGCCCCCAAAGCTATGCGATACCACCCAAAGGGCCGCATCCCCCACCGCATCCACACCGCTATCAAAAACCGCATAGCGATTAGCGCCACCAGAAAAGCCACCACCATCCCAGTAAGTAACATGAGGGCCCGATCAGCTGTCCAAACAATAGGGCTCTTGAGAAACTTATAGGCAGCGGCGGCACCCAGTGTCGGCACAGCTAATAGAAAGGAGAATTCGGCCGCCTCCTGCCGGGAAAGTCCCATGAGCCGCCCCCCAAAGAGCGCCGCCGCCGCCCGAGATACCCCCGGCACCAAACTCACCGCCTGCATCATCCCAATCCCCACCACCTCCATCCATCCCAGCTCCTCCATCCGCTTCTGCGCCCCCGCAAACCACCTATCCATCTGCAAAAGCACAATCCCCCCCACCACCAGCGCCGTCGCCACCACCAGGGGCTTATCCAAAAACGCCTCCACATAAGAATGCAACCCATACCCCAGCACCGCCGTCGGCACAAACGCTAAACCCACAAGCAAATACAACTTCGGCTGCCATAGCCGAGAAAAACTATGAACAACCACTGCCAATATCGCCCCCCCCTGAATTATAATCTCAAAATCTTGCACAAAGGCCTCCTTCGCAATGCCCAAAAAGCTGGAGGCTAAAATCAAATGCCCCGTAGAGGAGATAGGCCAAAACTCCGTCAAGCCCTCCAAAATCGCTAAAAATAACGCTTCCCACCAGCTCATCTCTTGAGAATCGCATAAATGAGCGTCCCAAATCCCCCCATAATCACTACGGGCGCTATGTATAACGCAGGCGAAAATACCTTCGCATCCACGAAATGGCTCGGCTCTAAAAGCAAACTATACCCAATCAGCAGCAAAACGACCCCCACTACCAAAAGCTGGTAGTTCTGCCGACGAAAAGGCATCGCCTCTGCCTCAGAAAGCCGATTCCCTCGGCCGGCAGAAGAGGGGTTAGCGGTTTTCCCAACTTGCGGTTTGGTTACTTGGCTCATACTATCTTTTCCAAGGTTTGGTGCAAAAATCGCCGTATCGCCATTTTACTGGCTAAAAATCCCATAAGCGCTCCTAATATTAGCAGGCCTCCATACACGAGACCTAAACGCATATCCTGCAAAAGATTGGACAAAGGTAGCGAGTAGCGGTCAACTACCATGAGGCTCAGATGAATGAGGCTCACCGCAATAAGAGCCCCTACCAATCCCTGAAATAACCCCACCCAGATAAACGGCCGCTCAATGTACGTTGCGGTCGCCCCTACCAGCTCCATCGTCCGAATCTCCAACCGCCGAGAAAAAATAGCCAGCCGCACCGTACTAAAAATAAGTAAATACACGGCTACGAGCAGCACCCCTCCTACACCCAGCCCTACCCACCCTATTAGACGCGCTCGCTCCTCTAAGGTGTTCAAAAGCGCCAGGGGATAATCTATATCCCGCACAATCTCCCACTCTAAGACTCGACTACTGAGGAGCTTCAAGCTATCAGCGGAGAGTCGCGTCCCCCGCAGCCGAACCCGATACATAGGCGGAAAGGGATTGACCCCCTCCATCGCCCGCACAAAATCTTCCCCCGCACTCTTCGCAAAGTTGGCTAACGCCTCCTCAGGAGAAATGTACCGCACCTCTCGCACTAAGCTCTGCTGCTGAAGCCACACGCCCAGGGCCTGCGCACTCTGCTCATCCGCCGTCGGATAAAGCAATACCCGATATTCCAGATTTTCCCGAGCGCTCTCTAAAATCAAGCGCCCCGTTAGCATGAAAACCCCATACAACCCCAACACAAACAGCGCCAGCACAATACTCAGGAGCGCATGCGTAAAAGGTAGCCTCGGACCCCGAAATAACCCCACCCCCCAAAGGTACAAACCCCGTAGCGCTTCCACCTCACCTATACCCCAAAACCAGCTTATCCAGAGCCACTCTCTTTCCTCATCCCCCATCTCGCTCCTTCACACCCACGCCATCAACGCATCTAAATGGCGGGCATCATCTACAGACTCCGAACCTACGCCCCCAAGGGCCCTGCGAAGCGCATCCCTCTGAATGCAGAGGTGAAGATGGTATTTGTACCTTCGCCAGGTGTATCCAGCACAAAGAGCTTTTCAGAACGGCTCGAGTCAAGCTCATGGCCTCCGTCTATGTGGGCTAAAGGCTATTCTTCTCTATGGTCTGCTGAGCGCCATAGGCTATGGCCAGGTAACGATTCGGGGTTCTGTCTTAGACAGAGATGGTGAGCCGGTGGTGGGTGCCTTAGTGCGTTTGCTCCCTACCAGCAAAGGAACCGTTACGAATGCTGAGGGGCTTTTTTCCATTTTAGGGGTGGCGCCGGGGGAATATATCCTTCAGGTTACAGCCCTGGGCATAGACACCCTACGCGAAGTGATCAAAGTAGATGGCCGTCGGCCTGTGCTCACCCTCAAGCTGACTGTTGCTGCGCGGTCTGTGGAGTTATCCGCTGTGGAGATCATAGAGTCTGTGGCACCTGCCCAGATAAACCCTACTCGTGTAACGGTGGCGGTTACCCCGATTGCTCCTCGGCAGGTGTATGCGCTTCCCAGCTTTGGCGTGCCTGATGTGGCGCAGTACCTCCAGGTGCTACCAGGCGTGGTCTTCACCGGAGACCAGGGGGGCCAGCTCTACATTCGGGGCGGAACCCCCATCCAAAACCTAACCCTCTTAGATGGAGCCATCATTTACAGCCCTTTCCATACGCTTTCGCTTTTTAGCGTCTTTGAGACGGATATTTTGCGGCAGGTGCAGGTGTATTCGGCGGGCTTTGGCGCCGAATACGGCGGGCGTATCTCTTCCGTCATGGACATTCGCACCCGCTCTGGAAACTTTGACCGGCTCAGTGGACGGGCGTATGTTACGCCTTTCGTCGCCGGGGCCCTGGCCGAAGGCCCGCTGCCGTTCTCAAAAAATAGCTCCTACCTCTTTTCTGCTCGACGAGGTTACATTCAGCAGGCTACCCCGCGCCTCTACCCCTATATCAGAGACTCCTTACCTTTTCAGTTTCAAGACCTCTATGGCAAACTCACTTTCGGAAGGGGCCCCGATCAAGCGAATCTTTTCGGATTTTGGCAGACAGACCGGGTAGATTTAGGCGCGCAAGGCATCAACGAATGGCAGCAATGGGGAGCTGGCGGGTCTTTCACCAACCTTCCCCAGGCTTCCCGCGTCCGCATCACGGGCTCCTTTGCTTACTCTCGCTTTCAGAATACCTTTTCCACTCCGTTTGAGCTACGGCCCCGCTACAGCGAAATCGGCGGCTTCAACGGCGGCTTCACCTTCTCTTACCTCTTCGGTCCCGACGAACTCGCCTACGGCATAGAAGTACGCGGCTTTAGCACAGACTTCCTCTTCACCAATGGGCTGGGCTTCATCACCCAACAGCGCCAAAGCAACACCGAGGGCGCCGGCTACGTCCGCTATCAGAAACTCTTCCAAAAAGAGTCCCTCTCCAACGATGGAACCCCCACCTTCTTTACCCGAGCTGTGATAGAACCCAGCCTCCGCCTGCACTTTTACAATACCTATGGCTATCTTTCCATAGAGCCCCGCCTACGAGCCAAACTCAACGGCTCACGATGGAGCCTTCAAGCCGCTGCAGGCCGCTACGTGCAAAACTGGGTCTCCGCCGTATCCGACCGCGATATTGTGATTTTGTTTCAAGGCTTTCTCACGGCGCCTGAGTTAGTAGCTAATGCGCAGCTTCGCCATCCCCTGCAAGAGGCGTACCACCTTACCCTGGGGGGCGAATACCAGCTCCTCTCCAATTTCCTGATCAGCGCCGAAGGCTGGTACAAACGTTTCACTCAGCTCACCAACATCAATCGCGAGCGGCTCTTCCCCGAAGACCCCATCTTCCTCACCGAAGTCGGCTATGCCTATGGGGCAGACTTGACCCTGCGCTATCAGAGCCCCAACCTCTCCTTCTACGGCACCTACAGCTACCAGTACAATCGCCGCAATGACTTTCGGCAAGAGTACTTTCCCTTGTGGGATCGGCGCCACACGGCCAACCTCGTGAGTTCTTACACCTGGGGGGCTTGGCAAAATGTGCGCCGCGGCCGAGAGCGCCGCTGGGAAGCCTCCCTCCGATGGACCCTCGGCTCCGGACTCCCCTTCACCCAAACCCTCGGCTTCTTTGAAAAGCTCCTCTTCCTCCAAAACGGCTCGCAAAGCCCTTACCCCACCCAGCAAGGCATCCTGGCCATACTCCTCAGCCCCCAATACAACGCCGCCCGCCTACCCGCCTACCACCGCTTAGACCTCGCCCTCAAATACCGCCAGCGCCTCTCCGAAACCCTCCTCCTGGAAACCTCCTTCACCCTCCTCAACGCCTACAACCGCCCCAACATCTTTTACATTGACCGCATTACGGCCCGCCGATACAACCAGCTCCCCCTACTGCCTATGCTGGGACTCACCCTCCTCTGGTAAAATTCTACTCCACCCCTCACGAGTGACCTTCCGCCTCCCGACACCCCTGCCAAAGCCTGATTATCTTCTGCATTCCCCCCTTCCCCCAAAGCCTCCTGCAAACTCCGGCAGGCACATGCCTCGTGAGAAACTTTTTGTACCTTTGCGATGCTTTTTTGGGGGGTTAGCTCAGATGGTAGAGCGCCAGCATGGCATGCTGGAGGCCAGCGGTTCGAGTCCGCTACCCTCCACGGGGGGTTAGCTCAGGTGGTAGAGCGCCAGAATCGCACTCTGGAGGTCAGCGGTTCGAGTCCGCTACCCTCCACGTTTTTTTTCGGGGGGTTAGCTCAGATGGTAGAGCGCCAGCATGGCATGCTGGAGGCCAGCGGTTCGAGTCCGCTACCCTCCACGGGGGAGAGGTGCCGGAGTGGTCGAACGGGCACGACTGGAAATCGTGTGGTCCGCCAAAAGCGGGCTCGGGGGTTCGAATCCCCCCCTCTCCGCCTTCTGTGGGGGACTGGGCTTTGGGGCCGAATGAGCTCTTTTGCTGGGGGGACTTATCGGTGGCTGGTGAGTTTGGAAGGCTTTAAGGAGTAGTAGGTTTTTTTGGGCGGGCGGCGCCGGAGGCGCCGCCCGCCGATGACCCGCGCTGGCCGCCCGCCTTTGGCGGGCGGCCAGCGCAACCCACCAAAGCTACCCCACAAAAAAAAAACACCCGCCCAGCTCTCAGAATACCAAGTTTGACAGCGCACACCTAAGCTCTCACCCCGTCAGAAGATTTTTTATTTCCCTCCCCTTTGACAACAGGAAAACACCATAAAGCAGCTACACCCCTCCAAAATCTCAAGCCCCCCTCCCCTCAGTACTCTCGCCGGTCTAATCCCCAAACCAGTCTATCCCGAAGCGTCTGAAAGTAACTATACCCCGAAAGCTGTATTATCCGAAGGGGAAAATCGGCTTTCCGCAAAGCAAAGGCCGTGCCCTGAGGAGCCAGCACATATCGCCCATCTAAGGCCACCAGAATCTGCTCCGATCGAGCCCGACAAACCACGGTAAGCACCCCATCATTGGGAATAACCAGCGGGCGCACCGTGAGCGCATGAGGAGCCATCGGCGTGAGAATAAACACCTCACAGGTAGGCGTTACAATCGGCCCCCCACAAGCTAACGAGTACGCCGTAGAGCCCGTTGGCGTAGCTACAATCAGCCCATCTGCCCAGTAAGTATTCATCCACTCTCCATTCAGATATACTTCAATCAGCACCATTTCACTGGTGATAGCCTTGGAGAAAGTTACTTCATTGAGGGCAAAGTTTTCCTGGGGACTCCAAAAAAACTCCTCGGATGCCACAGCAATAAGCGAGCGCATCCCGATCGTGTAGCGCCCCAAGAGAAGCGCTTCTGTCGCAGGAATAAGCGCCTCTTGCGGCACAGGCGTGAGGAACCCCAACCGCCCGGCATGTACGCCCAGCAAAGGCACCTCATAGGGAGCCACTATCCGAGCCGCATCTAAAAACGCCCCATCTCCCCCAATCACAATCGCCGCATCTACTTGCGCCACCTCCTCCCCTTGCCGAAAAACCGACCACCCCAGCGAAGTACCCGCCGCCTCCTGCCACGCCAGCCCAAATGGCTCCTCTACCCACACCTCCACCCCTCGCCCCACTAAAAAACTTCGCCATCCCTCCAAAGCCTCCAACCGAATACGCCGCGTCCAACGCCCCAAAATCGCTATACGACGCACCCCACCCATACCCTACCGACCTTGATACTCCCGATACACATCCCGCTCCAACTGCCGCTGTAAAACCAGACTCTCCGCCCAAACCGTCGTCACCCCAGTCAAAATATTCCGATCATACACCACTATCGCCCGCTGCCCAATCCACCGATACCGAGGCGCATACCCCTCTTGTTTCCCCCGCCCTAAATACGTCTCCAATAACACCAAAAGCGCCTCCGCATCCTCAGAACGAAAAAGCTTCACCTCAATCGTATGCAGCTTATCCCGATAAAAAGCCAGATGTATCTCCCCTAAGGGTATACCCTGCCACACCGTATCTACAGCCCACCGATACCAGGTCTTCCGCTGAAAAGTCCCCTTCGGAATCAGCGATGCAGGCGAAAAAGCCCGCTTATCCATCTCCAAAGAAAGGCCCACCAATCCATACACCGTATCTACGGCCGCCACCTGCCCCCAAAGTATCCCTAAGAGCATCCCTCCCAATCTAACCATGCTTACGAAGATACAAACCCACAGGGCAGGTAAGACACGTCTTTTGACTACATCGCTCCCGCCAAAGATGAATCTGCCCCTGCGTCTGCCAAGCATTCTTAGCCGGGTAAGCCCATTGACCATACAACCGAGAAATCCGATGATTCTCAGGCGGAAGCGCCCGCAGCCGATCTACGTATTCCAGAGCCCGTTCTACCTGCCCCAAAAGCCGATAATAGTAAATCGCAAAGGGATATAAAACGTTGATGCGCAGATTTTGCAAAAGGAAGGCCGAGGGTCGTCTGAAGGGGGTAGGCAAGGGTTTTTGCCAGGCCCAGTGCCGCTGCCAGTAAGGCGAAGGCAGAGGAAGGGCTTCGGGGGGCTGCCCAATAAGCGTAGCCAAGTCCGGATACTGCAAAATCAGCTGTACCACCATAGACAACCGAATGGAGGGGGAAGCCGCTGGCCGATAACGAGCCCACCGAATGGAAAGCGGATGAAGCCCATGCTTAGCCCGCAAATAAGACCACCGCTCTAGTAACTCTCCCTCATACGGGTACTCCTTAGCTGTCTGCCCCTCTAATAGGCCTGCCATCCCCAGCAGAAGGGCCTCCATGCTAAGCCCCTCTCCTTGATACCGGAGCACCAGCGCTAGAGGAACAGCCCGGGCCAGCTTCTGAAAGGCTTCCCCCAAAGTCGGCAGCCCAAACCCATACAGAAGCGCCTCCCAAAAAGCCTGGTACAAGTCTTCCAGCGTGCGGTAATGCCTATGGCGGCTTCTTATACGAGCCTCACCTTCTGCCTCGTAGAGCGCCTCCCAGATGGCCTCAGGAACCTCCTTAGCTAAGGCCGCGCAGGGAATAGGCGCATGCGCCTGTTCTAAACGCTGACGAACCCCTTCAGCCACGCAGGAAGCCAGCGGCACCACAGGCACTAATCGCCCCCTCCAGTCCCGAACCTCATAGTTACCCACCGCTTCCCATACCACTTGCACCACGACCTGCCCGAAAGCCGGATTCTCATGATGACCATGGGAGTACCAGCCTTGGGGCTCCACATCCACCTCTACATCGCCTATCCACAAAAGTCCCCCCACTCTCAATCGCGCCGCCCGAAAATCTGGCCCTCCCTCGCCTCCCCGGGGCTCCCCAGGATGGAGCACTTCCACCACCTCACCCTCCGTCGTCCGCAGGGTCGGCTGATACAAGCGCCGCGCCCATATCGCCTGCAAAACCACCTCAGACGGCCGCCGCAACCTTCACCAGCTGATCTTCTCCTTCTTCAAAAAGGCGGCTATACCCCGCCGAAAGTCCTCCGTCGCCCGCGCATGCGCATTCATCTTCGCCGCAAACTCTAAACCCTCCTTCAAAGGCATATCCTGCAAGTCCGCTATCAGCTTCCGAATAAACTCCTGCGAGGTAGGCGAAGTCTGCGTTACTAAGCGCATCGCTAGCTCTTTCGTGAAATTAGCCACCTCCTCAGCCGAAACCACATAGTTAAAAAGTCCCATGCGATGCGCCTCTTCAGCCCCAATGGGTTCAGCCGTAATCAAGAGCTGGCGTGCCCACCCTTCACCTACCCGCCGTAAAAGAAAGTAAGTTACCATGGCCGGCAAAAAACCTATCCGCGCCTCCGGATACCCAATCGTCGCCTGCGGAGTCGCTACCACCAAATCACAAACCGTCACCAGTCCCGCCCCACCCGCCAAAGCAGGCCCCTCCACCTGCGCAATAATCGGCTTAGGATACCGATACATCATCAAATAAAGCTCCATCAAGTGAAGGGAGTCCGCTAAATTCTCTTGCAACGTATAGTCTTGCAGCTTCTGCAAGTACTCAATATCCGCACCCGAACAAAATACGGGGCCCTTAGCACGCAAAACGACCACTCGAACCGCAGGGTCTCCTTGCCAAGCCGAAAAGACTTCTTTTAGCTGACTCACCAGGGCATAACTCAAAGCATTGCGCCGCTCCGGCCGATTTAACGTTATGTAGCCAATCCGATCCTCTACTTGGGCCTCAACCAACGCCGTCTTGGATGCATTCTCCATACCACAAACATAGCGCTTTTTACCTGAGCAAGGTTACCGTGCCAGTACGATACTCTACCCCCTCCTTATCTACCAGCTTATACCGCACCAAATACACGTAGGCCCCCTCTGGAAGCGGACTGCCGCCCTTCGTCCCATCCCATTGGACCTGCTCCGTTCCTCGCCCCGCATACACCTGCACACCCCATCGGTCATATATCGTCAGCTCAATATATTCCATTCCATAACCCACCACCCGGAAAAGATCATTCACTCCATCTCCATTCGGGGTAAAAGCATTCGGAATAAGCAAAACATACCCACTCACCTCAAAGCAGTAGACTGCGGTATCTACACAACCTAACTGACTTTCCACGGTGAGATAGACGCAGTAAGTTCCTTTTTGCAGGTAGCTAATCGTGTAAGTAGGACCGGTGCCAGCGGCCTGACTATCCGCCCGCCAAAAGAAACGTACATTATACGGCCCAGAAGCAGCCGTAAAAGTAATTGGCGAGGCAATGTAATACCCAATACTGCTGGGCTGAGGGGGAGCTATAATCTGAGCTTGGGGCTGCCCATCTACATACACCAGCACCTGCGCCGTATCGTAACACTGAGGGGAACTCTGGGCGTAGAATATCACATTATACTGCCCCGGTTGTGTGAAGGTATGGGTAGCTTGGGGGCCGTTAGCCGTGGTACCATCCCGGAAATCCCACGAGAAGGTTAGCGGATTACCTATGCTGCTGGTACCTGTCCCCTCAAAGTTTACCGTTAGCGGCGCACACCCTGCCAGGACTGGCCCTGCCGACACGATTTGCGCATCTATCCGCTCGCCCGTGGCTGGAACGAAAATCCCAAGAGTTGCCGTGTCTCGGCATCCCGCTGTATTTACAACTATAAGGGTCACAGTGTAATTGCCTTGAGCGCTATATAGAGCAGTTGTGGAAGGAACCTGCGTCGTATCTCGCCCCCCATTCCCAAAGTCCCAATAATAGGTAAAACTCCCCGTGCCTTCCACCTCCGCCGTAAACGTTACCGCTACAGGATAGCAGTCCGGAATAAAACCATTATCCAGCCTTATAATCTCTACGCTGTCTGTTACTTGGAGAGTAACTGTGTCTCGCCCCTGGCACCCCAAGCTATCTTGACCGATAAACTCATAGGGTACCCCCACCGGTATGCCGGTAAGGGTAGGGCTACTTTGGGGTCCGAAGGTAGGCCCTGATCCCGGGACAATCGGAAATGCACTATAACTTATGGGGGGCTGAGGGCTCCCAGACAAGGTTACCGTTACACTTCCACTGGTCGCTCCCTTACATACGGGCGCTGGCTGAGCGGTGAGCCCTAAGGGATTGAGCGTATTCACTATGACGGTATCGGTAGCAAAGCACCCTTGGGGGGTTACGGCTTGCACTACCACCACATATATGCCGGGCGCCGTATAGGTCTGGCTGGCCGTTCCCGAGCTCGTCGTCTGCGTATTCCCATTACCAAAGTTCCAAATATAGCTCAAAGGCGCATTGAGCGTGGTGCTGCCCACCGCCTGAAAGCTCACAGCATACGGAGGACAGCCATACCGCACACTATCCCCTAAAAGCTCCACCGTTACACTATCACCCTGACCCACAAAGACAGTATCATAGCCCGTACACGCAGAAGGAAGAGGGCCTTGTACAGCAACGATATACTGCCCGGGGGCTAAGTTAGCAAACTGCCCATTAGGCACAGGACCCGCCAAAAGCCCCCCTCCCGCATCGTATAAGAAATAATTATAAGTCCCTCCTACGCTTGGCGTGATGGTGATGGAGCCGTTATTCTGGCCGCGGCAGGTAGCCGGCGTGGGCACCGCACTGAAAGAGGGGCCAGACTGAACATCTATGACTACACTATCCACATAGACACATCCCAAGGTATCCTGAGATACGGCGTATAATTTTACCTGGCCGGGAGACGCACCGGCAGGATAGGCAAGCGTTGAGCCGCTTCCCAGAAACGTCCCTAAAGGAGCCCCTATGTACCAGCTCACCGGAAGACCCAGAGCAGAAGTAACGCTAAGGCTAATCGTATCGCCCGCGCATACAGATGCAGGATTAGGCGTGATACGCAAGGTATCCGGCGTCTGCATGCGAATCGTAATTGTGTCCCTATCCACACATCCGCCCCTATACGTGATCGTAGCCACATAGGAAGCTGTTTGCGTCACGGTAATAGTCGGCGAGATAGCCTGGGAAAGCGGATTAGGCGGGAAGGAGGGAGGGGGGGTAGCCCCACCCGTCGCTGTCCAGCTGACCGAAGCAATATCACTGGCTGGCACCGAGTCCCGCGCCGTCAAATACAGCCGCAGCCGCGTCCCCCGACACACCAGCGTGTCCCGCACCAGCACCGTATCCCCAGGCCCCCGAATCACCGCAATCCGATTATCCTTCTGAATACCCGCCCGCACCCGAATCACATAAGTATAATCCCACCGCCCCCGAATCGGACAAGCATTATTGGAAACAGACACCAAAACCGTGTGATTCCCTATATCCGCAGCCGTAGGCGTCCAGCATATTTGAACCTGCACATTATTCGTGTTATTCCCAGTAACCGTAGCGGTAGCTCCCTGCGGTATCTGAACAACCGTCGCTTGAAGCCGATTAGAGGGGCTGGGATTGACATTATCGGTATAGCTAAGGTTGAGACAAAACTGTTGGCCTCCTCCCAGCGGACAAACCGGAGCCTGAAATGTAAAGGTATTGGGGTTACTCTCATCATAAGCTACCGGATTCGGCTGAACAGTAGAGCTTGCTGTGGCTTGGGGGGGCGAGCTGGTACAGTTTTGAACTATCAAGTACACATCCTGAAAAGTTTCTCCAATCTGAACGCCATTCCGAAATTCCCGCACCCGATAACAAAACGCCGCCCGAATAAGTGCAGAGGGAATATAGCTAAATAGCCCATTGGATTGAATCAATATGCCCGAGAAAGTCGGAAATGGATTCGTTCCACTATAGGGCGGGCTATAAGTAACCGAAGTGTTGGGAGCACCAGCCCCATCACTTCGGCAGTTAGTAAGCTCTATCACCAAACTATCTCCATCAGGGTCCACGACTCCTAAGTTGAGAAGCACGGGCTGATTCACGCAGTTAAACATCTGAGGTAAGTTCGTAAACTGCGGAGAACTATTACAGGGTGAGACGGTATTGTCTAAAAGCGCATAAAAGGCAGAGCCCGTACTCCCCGGGTTCTGAAGGTTATCAATATTATTGGAGCGGCAGCAGTCGGTAGTATAAAAGACCCAGTCCGTTCCGCATCCTGCCGGTAAGGAGACTGTGCCTTCATATATCCAACGTTGGATCCCATAGTTATTATTTGCACCGTTGGGGCATGAGGAAACATAACCCGAACAGGCTATAAGAGGCGTAATATCCGTGCCGGTACCCGGAATCGGAGACAAGGTGATGGATCTATTGACACCACATTGATTAGATTGGTACAAGACTGTAACCGAAGTGGGGGCATCAATGCCTTTGCAGTCTCTGTAGAGGGTAAATCGGAGGCGATAGCGGGTGGTATTTCCGGGTCCTGGTCCTAAGCACACATAAGTCAGATCACCGCCCAAATAATGACTTGCCCAGGTTACAGCGCTCAGACCCAGCGCCAGAGTACCTACAAGGCTCCGAAACGTCACATTTGCGAAGGTAGGAAAATTTCTTCCTGAAAAGTGGCTGGTGGTCTGGTTATGCTATTCTATGCTAAGCTTCTACGAAGTCAAGAGAAGCTCCGTAGGTTTCTCGCAGGCGCCGAGCCGATAGGAGCGCTACGCTGTAGACGATTAGCCCGGTGAGAAGGGCGGCATGATGCCCGGCTAGGCCTAAGCCATCCTTGAAGGCCTCCCACAAAAGGGTGGATAGCACGAGCGAGCCGCGAATCCAGTTGGGGATGCTGGTAGCTACCGTAGCTCGGATATTAGTCCCGAACTGTTCTGCTGCTCCCGTCAGAAGCACCGCCCAATACCCCGAAAAGAAACCCAATCCCACATCAAAAGCATACACGGCCTCTGGCCTGCTAAGAGGAAGGATATTGTAAAGGATAGCTAAGGTGCCGCCTATGGAAAGCCATACCAGGACAGGACGTTTGCGGCTGCGCCAGACTTGACTCAGAACCCCCGCTACTAAGTCCCCCACAGCCAGCCCAATATAGGCATACAAGATGCTCTGCCCTGCCCGTACCGTTCCTTCTACCCGCCCAGTGAAAAGCTCCGGCGAAAAAGTTACCAGTATCCCCACGACATACCAGATCGGCACGCCCGCTAAAATGGGCCACACATAGCGCCAAAAACGCTCTCGGCTCTGAAAGATCAACCCAAAGTCGCCCATTCGTAAGTTCGGCTTTTCTAAAAGCGCTTGAAATAGCATAGACTCCCCTACCCCTACGCGTAAAAGAAGCAGGACAAGCCCCATGCCTCCCCCGATAAAGTACGCTGTCCGCCATGGGAAAAGATCGCCCACTAAACTGGCCGCCACCGCCCCTAATATCCCCACCGTTGCAATAAGGGTCGTCCCCCACCCGCGGCTTTGGGCCGGCATCAGCTCACTCACCAACGTAATCCCCGCCCCTAACTCCCCAGCCAAACCTACCCCCGCCACAAACCGCCATATCGCATACCCATATACACTCCCGACTAAACCATTCAGGATATTCGCTACCGAGTAAGTAATGATAGACCCAAACAGCACGGAAAGCCGCCCACGCTTATCTCCCAACACCCCCCATAAAAGCCCCCCCACCAGCATCCCCACCATCTGAAGATTGATAAGGAGAATGCCATAATCTTCTATTTCTTTCGGCCCATAGCCCAAATCAGATAAGCTCGCCTGCCGCAAAACAGAAAATAATATCAGATCATACACATCCACAAAGTAGCCCAACGTAGCTACCAGAATAGCAAGGAAAGCCCGACGCCCCACGGCAGGCAAAGATAACCAGCCACGCAGGCGCGAGCAGAAGTTAAGCGCCTACCTGAGCTTGAGCGTGCTTAGGGCTTGGGGGACAAATCAGGTGACGGAGAAGCGTCTAACCTGATATATTTGGCCGTTTTGGATCCAGCGGGCATAATAGAGTCCTGGCGGCAGGTTCGGGAGGGCTAAAGTCACGAGACGCCCCCCTTCCTGCGGAGGCTCCTGGAGGGTAAAGACGGCGACCCGCTGTCCAATCACATTCAGCACCTCCAAAAGGTCTCCCCCCCGCTCCACCGGCCCTACTACTAAGCTATGGCGCGCGGCATCGTAATATATCGTTGGGGAAGTGTCGCCAAGCACCTTAGGGCTTTTACCGCCCGTAGGAGTGCCATACAAAGCCCCAGCCCAGCTTACAAGCCCAAAAATTATCCAACTCAGCATAAGTGTCTATCATAACAAAAATCAAGCCAGCCATAATTGCCTACTGCCGACTGTATAGGCGCACCCTTAGAAAGCGTATACCTAGTACGCTGTCAGAGCGCACATACGGCAAGAGGCCGAGCCGATACCGACCTATGCTCCCAAAGCTTACCCCCTGCCCTAAAAAAGTGTGGAATCGTCCATCTCGGGTATACCACTGTCCCGCTTCGTCTTGAAAGACGAACTCTATACGAGAGGCCTGGCGAAATCCATCGGGATGCTCCCATAGGGTCATCAGATACAAGTTTCGCCAGGGATACTCTGCTGTCAGTCCCACCTCCAAGGCTATATCATAAATGGCACCTGCCTTTTTGACTTCTATTTCTGCCCATAGGGTGTCCCCATCCCGCCAAACCCCGCGGGGGAAACGATGGTACAAAACTTCTCTTCCCGACCCCCTACAAGCCCAAAAGGTCAGGAAGAGAAGCGCTAAGATTCTCACAGCCCGATTCGGTAACGAGAAGGTCATTTTCTATGCGGATGCCAATGCCTTTTTGGGGGATGTACAGGCCGGGTTCGCAGGTTACGACCATGCCCGCCTCTAAGGGCTCATACCGGTACCCCACATCATGTACATCCAGACCTAAGAAGTGCCCTAAGCCGTGAGGGAAATAACGTTTATAAGTCTCGGGGGGGTCTTCTTTGGAGAGGAGGCCTAATTGGAGGAGGCCTTCGTAGATGTAGCTTGCTACGGTATTATGCCATTGATGGAGGGTGATGCCAGGCCGTAAGACCGACTGGGCATAGCGCTGAACTTCGGAAACCCACTGTAGATACCGGCGCCGCTCTGCATCTACCTCCCCCACAGGCAAGGTTCGGGTAAGGTCCGCCGCATACCACCCATACCGAGCCCCAATATCTACAAGCACCAGTTCTCCCGTTCGTAAAGGCTGACTATTGAAGTTATAGTGGAGGACGCATGCCCTTTCCCCACCTGCAATGATACTGGGAAAAGCGGGATAAGCCTTACGACGGGTGAAGACGTACAGGATTTCGGCCTCCAGCTCATATTCGTACACGCCATCCCGTAAAAGGGGCCAGATGCGCTGATAGGCCTCTTGCGTGATGGCGATGGCTTCTTGGATGCGGGCGATTTCTTCGGGGCTTTTTTTCATGCGTAGGCGGTAGAGGAGGGGGGCTAAACGTTTTATGGGATGGGCGGGATGCTCCTGCTCAATCTTTCGGGCGAAGCGATGAGCAGGGGTAGGCAGTTGTCCAGCCGTTTGCCGCTCATGTTCATTGAAGTCCAAATACACCGCCTCAATAAGGCCTAAATGCCGCCTCCAAAAGGTCGGCCACTCCGAGAGAGGTTTGATTTCCCGTACTCCACTTACCTCCGCCGCCTCCTCTAAGCTATATGACCACCCCTCCCATAAGCGCTGATGCGCCGTAGATACAGGAATGAAAAGTACCTCTTCCAGCTCTGGCAGCGGCGCCCCCGGGAAAAGCCACAAAATCCCCCCACCCTGCATCAGCCCCGTCAAATAATAATACGAACGATTGAGCTCAAAAGGGTATTGCGCATCGGCATTTTCCGTAGGTAATATTTCCCCGGCAAAAAGAATCGCCGCACTTCCTGGAGGCAAAAGGGCTCTCAATCGCTCCCTATTCCGTATAAAAAATGAAGCGGGGAAGTTGGGATGCCGAAACACCCCCCAAAGGTAAAATGCCTGCTTCTATCCTACCTTTGTAGCATGGACAAACCCAAGAAGCAAAAGCGGCGCACGTTGGTTCTCATAGATGGCGAGAGCCTCTCCCCTCGTGCCCACTACGATTTTAGTTTTTTAGAGTCAGAAAAGCGCCTGGATATATGGTTCTTCTTCAAAAATAAAATCCAGCACTCTTTCTTACTTCACAAGGATTACAACGCTAAAAGTATCGTGCTCCCCCGCTACGAAGAAGATACGCTTCTTTACATCCTGAAGCGGGTCTGTTATGAGCTGGGGCGTCGGGAAGGAAAGTATCATAAGCTGTACTTCATTGGAGACACGAATCCAGCATGGGAAGGCTTGGTGCAGTTCTGCCGAGAGCGTGGATATGTAGCGCATCATCTATGGAGTGGAGATTATGTGGTGGCATCTCCCGCTAAGGAGGTATCTTCCCCAGTTTCATCCCCGGAAACATCCGAGGAAAAATCAGGAGCTTCCCCCCGCTCAAAAAGCGCTTCCCACGCAGAAGCCCCGTCGCAAAGCGTTACCTCCACCCCCCCTCCGGCAAAGAATCTCCAGTCCCGAAAAAAGCCTAAGAGTCCGCTCCGCCCAGAACACGAACAAAAGCTCCGGGCCGAACTCACCGGAGAATTGGCTGGAAAAACCCTTTCCCGAAAAGAGTTTCTAAAAGTCCTCCACAAACTGGGGATCTCTGTGGATAAACATGTTCGGTATCGGAGCCTTAAGGTGCTGTTGCGTTATTTATCTGGGGAAGGGTTGGTGAGTTACGACCCGGATCGGGAACAGATAACAATAATGCCATCGTATGAACGTACAAAGTCATAATTTGCTAAGCGGGAAAGTAGGTATTATTACAGGTGCGCTGGATGAGAAGTCCATTGCCTGGCATGTAGCAGAGAAAGCGCATGCGGAAGGGGCGCAGATTCTGCTGACCAATGCGCCTGTAGCCCTGCGGCTCGGCACTCCCAAAGCCCTTGCCGAGAAGCTACAAGCCCCTCTTATTCCTGCCGACCTTACCCAAATCACCGACATTGAAAAGCTTTACGATGCGGCTTTATCGCACTTTGGCCGGCCCATAGACTTTCTTTTACACTCGGTTGGCATGTCTCTCAAT
>Ga0272445_1000507_pt1 | contig 36328 bp, 40 predicted proteins | sample YNPCB0031_FD_194404 | JGI IMG/M metagenome (GOLD analysis project Ga0272445, IMG submission 194404) | Hot spring sediment microbial communities from Yellowstone National Park, WY, United States - YNP-CB-003-1 | ecosystem: Environmental > Aquatic > Thermal springs > Hot (42-90C) > Sediment... | reverse complement strand
TTAAGTTCGCTGAGCACGCCGTGTCAAGCCTCCTTGAGCTGATGCGGTCCAGCGGGCATGAGCCTTGGCCGCAGGCTGCCCGCTGATGGAGCGTGGGCGAGGAGGCTATCCATTTAAAGCTTAAAAGGCCATGCAGCCTTCCCGAGCATGGGATCTAAGTGAAGTTTGAAGTGATAGTTAGGGCCTTGATACATGACGGCCGCGGGAGGCTCCTCTTGGGGAGGAAGAGGCCTGACATACCGCATCCCCTTCAGGGGAGGTGGCACTTCATAGGTGGGAGGCTTGAGTACGATGAGGACCCATGGAGCGCGGTGGTTAGGGAGGTGGAGGAGGAGGTGGGGGTCAAGGTTGAGCCAATAAGGATAGTGGATGCCTACCCTGAGTTCCTAGAGTGGCCCAAGGAGAGCGGTGTGCCCTCCCAGTACACGCTTCACATAGTCTTTGAGTGCCTAGCGAGGGATGTAGGCCCCCTTAGGCCGGCGGACGACGTACGCGAGGCCGCCTGGGTCGAGGCCTCGAAGGTAGGCTCCTTCCTGGACGAGAAGGAAAGCCTCCTAAGGTCTGCAAGGGTTAGGGAGTTCCTTGAGGCCGTAGCGAAGGAGGCCACCAGCTGAGTTGAGGCTGGGCGTATCCTCCCTCTTCGCCATATCTAAGGGCTTCAGCTTCCTTCTGAGGGGGTTGGAGCCCCACCTAGGCTCCTTCGAGGGCCTAGAGGTGATCGATGAGGGGGCTACGAGGCTGACAGGCGCCAAGCTGAAGGAGCTTAGCGACCTAGCTAGGACCTACGGCTTGAGGCTAAGCCTCCACGCGCCCTTCCTCGACGTCAACCCAGGATCCCTAAGCCCCTTCATGAGGAGGATGGCGCTGAAGCACCTCTAAAGGTCGCTGATCAAGGCGGCTAGGCTGGACTGCGTGGCCATGGTCGTGCATGGCGGCGTCTGCCCGCACCCCAAGCTTAAGGGTTCAGCTTACCGCCTATGCTCAGCCTCACTCAACAGGCTGGCGAGGCTGGCGAGAGACTTAGGGGTGAGGATCGCCTTAGAGAACGCTCCCGCCCTTGAGGGGTGGCTGTTCACCGAGGCCGAGGAGACAGCTAAGGTCATGAGGGAGGGCCTTGACAGCTGGGTGGGGCTTTGCTTAGACTTAGGCCACGCGAACACCGCCCGCCAGGTCGAGGCCTTCCTCAATGCAGCCAGCGATCTAACGATCCATGTACACGCTCACGACAACGACGGCCTCAAGGATTTACACCTCACGCCGGGCGAGGGCAGGGTGAATTGGAGGAAGGTCTTAGAGGGGCTGAAGAGGATTCCCTTCAAAGGGGCGTTGATAGTGGAGACTGCGTCTGAGCCTTGGAGGGGCTTGGAGTACCTGAAGGGTCTGTTGAGCTGGGTCGAAGCCTTCAGCTCATCGCCAGCCTCGATGCGCACAACGAGGAACGCTGCGACGTGGCGGCCAAGGAGGGCCTCAAGTCAGGCGCCTGACTCGACTCACGAACGCCTCCGTCACCCCTAGATCGCCTCCAACCCCCTCAGGATGATCATCATCAGCTCGAGAGCCCTTCTAGCGTGCTCCAGCGCCTCTTCAGCGTCCTCTCTTCCATATATTTCCCATGGCGTGAGGCCCCTCGCCGGCTCCCCATACGTAGCTCTGCCACGCTCCGGCGCGAGGAGCTCCGCCACCTCCGCCAGCTCCTCCGCCGAGGGCCTCAATGCTTGAGGCATCCAATCGACGGGCTCCCCGAGCTCGTGCGATGGGTCGTGGGTCCAGCTGGGAACCCTGTAGACGGCTACCACGGCCTTAGTCGCGTTCTCAGCTGCAAGCTGAGATGACGCGACCGCGCCCCTTAAGTCCCCGGGCCTATAGGCGTCCTCAGCGTCCTCGAGGTAGCGCTCGATCAACCTCACCCTGTAGCCGACCTCAGACCTGGGGTCTAGCCTGATGGCCATCGGATCAGCTCCAGGGGCCTTTCGTCCCGCCTCTTCCAGCCGTACTTGCCGTCGGGCGTCCTATACCTGACGAGGCCCGCGGCCTTCACGAGCCTTCGAGCCTTCGAGGCCAGCTCGCCGAGCTCGCCAGTCTTGTCGTAGATCACGACGCCGTCCACCAGGACGTTCAGCAGGAGGGGGGTCAGCTCAAGCTCCTCCTTGAACAGCTCGTCAGCCCTCACGTCGATCAGCGTCACGGCCCTCCCAACGCGCCTGGCCACGGCCCTGTACACGGCTGAGCGGGCCTTCATGCCCTTGAGGCTCCTCAGCACGACGAAGACGTCGACGTCGCTACCCTCCTTGGCCTCCCCGCGGGCCCAGCTGCCGAAGAGCATCAAGCCTAGGAGCTCGTCTCCGAAGGCCCCCTCTAGATCATCGATGCACTCCTTGAGCCCCTTAAGGACGTCCTCCGACCCTTCAATGCGCCTAGAGCTCCTCGCCTCCAACGAGAAGGACGCGTGCTAGCGCCCTTTTAACTGCTTCTCGCATCACGCTTCCTCCATGTTAGGGGGCGGAAGAGGGCCTCCCTTGTAATGATAAGGATATGCAAGAGGCTGAGGGAGTGGTTTAGGTATTCGTGGAGCAGCGCCTGGATTCTTCATGTTTGGGGCTTTTGCGAGGTGAAGTTCGACTCTGAGGACGTGAAGGAGGTGCTACCGGTTGTGGGGAGGATGGTTTTAGAGGCGCGGAAAACCGTTGAGGAGGGCGCTGGCAGCCTGTCCCCAATGGCATAGCCTCCACGTGAGGTGAAGCGTTATTAAGCGCCGAGCGAGCCATAGCTTGGTGTAGATGCTTGTCCGAGCCCTCGAGCCTCGACGCTAGGCTCAAGGAGTGGATTGAATACTTCAAGGAGGCTTAACTTGGTGGTTCTAACGGAGAACGGAGGCGCGATAGCCTTGAGGGACTACGACCCTGAGTACTCTAACGTTGAGGTGTGGGAAGGCATCGACGTCCTCTACAAGCTGTGGAAGTCGAAATACGTAAACAGCTTTAAAGACGAGCTGGAGCTTTACCAGCAGGAGACCAAGCGAATATACTCTAGAAGGGACTTAGCTAGGTATGGTGGTGCAGATGGAGGTCGATGAAGACAAGCTTAGGGAGTGGATCGAGTACTTCAAGGAGGCTAGGGAGATTAGGAGGAGATGTGCCGACTGGGGCTTCGTGAGGGCGCTCAACCACCCCTCCGCCGTAGACCCTAAGCCTGCGCCTAGCAACAGGCTTGAGCCCCAGCCCCTCCAGGATGGAACGCGGTATTGAAGTGAACAGCGCCCCGCTATCCACCAAGACCTCCACATCCTCGCTCCTCGTTAAGTCGGGGCTGTAGACTCGGATCTTTATGTAAGTAAACTCCATGCTGACATCACAGGGAGCCTGAGGTTAATCAGTCTTGCGTTCGCACATCATGATACTGTCAAGTTAAGCCTTAGGCTCGATGAGGCTACTATATGAACTCGTTGCAAAACTTTTTGACGAGGGCGAGAGGCCAGCCTTAACATTCCTTGCATGCATACCCGCCTGCTGTGGGTTCTGCAACGAGTTCTATGCCAACTTGACGGTATCGCACATCATAGCCAGCCTTGAACCTCCTCGCATGGCTCTTCGGCCAGTGACGCCTCAGGCCGTCACAGTCCAAAGAGTTCTCCGCCACATCCATCAACACAATCTTGAATCTCAGCTGCGCGCGCTCGTTAACGCCTAATAGACCCCCATCCATGAAGGACTGCTTAAAGCCCTGTGGCGGGTCAGCTTGTTCATCGAGCTTTCGACTTCTTCCTCTCCTTCTCCTCCTCCATCCTCCTCAGCGCCAGCCCGTACACCACGCACGTGTACATGTGTAGCTTGTGTGCCTCCGGCTTGTCCCAGTACTCAGCGGAGGCCTTTCTGCCTAGTTCCCTAAAGTCCTCCGCCTCCTTGAGCGTGAAGTCCTTGGGGTCCCTCTCCAGGTACATTTTGAGCTTCTCCCACTCCTCCTTCGTGAACGGGTTCGTGGTCGCCAGGGTTGAGAGCCTAGCGGCTTCGTTCTTGAGCATCGTGGCCTCGTCCGCGCTTACGATTCCCTTCACCGATAGGTACTCCACGAAGAACTCTTGATGCGAGGAGAAGGCCCTTCCGAGCCTCTCGATCCTGACGTCCACGTACTCCTCCAGCTCGTCAAACCTGCCCTCCACATACCCCTTGAGTTCGCCGAGCCTTCCGTCGACATACTTCCTCAACCCCTCGAAACCTCCGTCCACATACTCCTTAAACTCCCCAAACCTCCCATCAACATAGCCCTTCAGCTCGCCGAACCTATCGTCGACATACTTCTTCAACTCCTCGAACCTTCCATCAACATACTCTTTAAGCTCAACGAGCCTGCCCTCTACACCATCAAGCCTTTTACTCATTCGCTCAAATTCCTCGTTTATTTGTTTAAACCTCTCATCTACTTTGCCAAACCTCCTGCCAAGCCAGTAGCCTAGGGAAGCTATGGAGGACAGCGTGGGGATTAGAACGCTGAGTATGGTTATGATGGCCTCCATCTCCATCAACTAGCTTCATCGTACAAGAGCGTTATAAGCATTACGACAGGTAAGAGGATACTGTCAAGTTAAGCCTTAGGCTCGATGAGGCTACTATGTGCTAACTTGACAGTATCGGTAAGAGGGACCTGGCAACTTAGGATATCAGGCGCAACGTGTTAAGTTGCCAGGTCCGGTAAAAGCGGCCCTGGAAACTTAGGATGTTGGATGCAATATGTTATGTTGTCGGATCCCATGACAAGAACTAGCATGAATATACATGAGGGCCCGTGGGCCTCACCTTCAGCGCGCGCTGACGCTGACCTAATAGTAGAGGGCTTAGCGAGCTTCTTAGCTTGCCGAGGGGCTTCCAAGGAACTTTTAAGGCCAGCGCCTTCAGAGCCTCGCGGTGAGGCAGGCCTTGAGGGTCATACCAGTGCTGGACTTAAGGGGCGGCGTCGCCGTCCACGCCGTTGGAGGCGACCGCGATAAGTATCGACCGGTTAAGAGCGTGCTATGCGGCAGCCCCGACCCGCTGGATGTAGCCTCATCGCTTAAGAGGGAGGGGTTCGACGAGCTCTACGTAGCTGACCTAGATTCGATAGAGGGAACTGGAAGCAACCTGCACGTCGTATCGAAGATAAAGGCTAGGCTGGGGCTTAAGCTGATGGTGGACGCGGGCGTAAGTAGCGCCAGCAAGGCAGTGGCCCTGCTTGAGGCGGGTGTGGACGAGGTCGTCGTCGGCACCGAGACCTTGAGCGAGCTGCATGAGCTGGAGGAGGTCGTAGACGCCGTGGGGGGAGCGAGGGTGGCTGCGAGCATAGACTTGAAGGGTGGGAGGTTGATGGCTAGGTCGTCGAAGCTGAGAGGCATGGATGCCTTGGAGGCGGCTAGAGCGTTGGAGGCTCGAGGGGTCGGCGAGCTCATCCTGCTTGAGCTGAGTAGGGTCGGGAGCCGAGGGGGGCCTGACGTCGAGCTGGCCTCGAGGATCCTAGAGGTGGTGGAGGTGCCCCTCCTCGTGGGGGGAGGCGTTAGGCATCTAGCGGACCTGCTTGAGCTTAGGAGGGTCGGAGTGACTGGAGCCTTAGTGGCTACAGCGCTTCATGAAGGCTCCCTCAAGCCGGAGGACCTAGCTGCGCTTAAATCTATCAAGAGGGCATCAGCTTGAGCAGTTGAAGAAAAAGAAGGTCTTGAGGATGCTAGACTCCTTGATCCGGCGGGGGCGTTCCAGGCGGAGCGGGGAGAGTTAAGGGGGCTCTAAGCCAGAAGGCGTTGTGAGCTATCAGCGCCGGCGTGACTACACATAAGTTAAAGTATATTACCATCAATTCTATCGGCAGCTTTGGTGGGTACTGTAGAGGGGCCCAGATTATGGCTGTCCAAACGGCCATGATGATCAGCATCACGACGAAGGCCAGCGCGCCACGCTTGGGCTGCTTGTACTTAGCTACGCCGGCGAAGCTAAACATCCAAGAGTACACTAGCGACCACATGACGATGCCGGAAGCCACCACAGCGAAGGAGAGAGGAGGTGTGGCCAGACCCAGCCTAATCGTCAGTAGGTCCCAGCATATGAAGGCTAGTATGAGCTGAGCTACGCCCATGCCAGGCGGCTTCACGCCGCGGAAGGGGCTGCCTTGAGTTATGAAGACTGGTGAGAAGACGAAGAACCAGGCGATGTGCCACACCAAGAAACCTACCCAGTAGTTAGGGTTGACGGCGCCCGTCCTCACCAATCCAGCGTAGAGGAGCGCTGCGACGGCGTAGATCACTATGGCCGCCACCACTATCGCCACGCCAGGCTTAACCTTCCCAGCGAGGGGCCACGCCCCTAGGTTAACTCCCCATTGCAGGGTCAGCCAGAAGCATGTGACCCCGAAGGGTAGGATCTCCGGCAAAGGTATTAGGCTCCAAGCCACGAGGGCCGTGGCTATAGTCAAGACCCACCATAGGACAGTCATGCCCAGCCCCGGCACAGCCCTGCTTACACGTGGCTTCCACCTGCCTAAGGGTGGAGCTAGCGGCCAGCAACCTCCTATGAGGACTAGGATGCCGAGCCACACCAACATGAACAGCGACCCTGGCAGCATCATCATGCCTATGAGCGGAGGTGAAGCGCGCGTAGCAAAGGCTACTCTAAACAGCTGGGAGATGAAGAAAGACTTGACTGTCAAAACTCGAGGAGTTTAGAGAGGCTTCTTAGAAATTTTCATGAACTGATGGGACGACCTCTATGAGAAGTTGGACACGCCCTCTAGGGATCTGGCAACTTAACGCGTTGCGCCTGACGTCTTAAGTTGCCAGATCCCCAGGTCCCAGCTACTGGACCAAAGGACTTATATTTGAGCATGAAATAGGGTGTTTTGTAAGTGTAGTACTGCGTTGTTTTACTCATTGAAGAATTTGGCAGTATTTTTCATTCCCTTCTCTCTCTGCCCCAAAGTCTTAAAACATTCTCGTGAAGTTCAAACCAAACATTATGATAGGAATCCTCGTTTCTTATGAAATATTCGCGTGGATTCTCTTTCATTTTTTTGGCTGCATCATCAAGTCTTTCAATATAAATTCTAAACATGGGAATCGCGCCCGCTATTACTTTAAGAGTGCTCAATACGTTTTTGTGAAGATCTAAAACCTGGTTAAGTATGGCTGAGTCATACTCTGGATCACTATGGTCATTAACTACCGGCCTCCCATTTACGATTTTCACTTGCCAGGCAGTAGCCAAGTGCTTAAATTTCATATTATAGATGTTTTCGAATTCTTCAAATTTTTTGATAATAGTTTCCCTCTGCCCCGTTCTCTCGAGTGCGAGTTGACGATAGGAGTTGACGACTCTTTCACCGTCCGATGTAATCTTCCATTTTTCAATCATATCTCTTGTTTCTTTTACCACAAGTCTCTTCTCCGCTAATTTAGAAAGGCAGGCTACCACTTCCTCGGATTCTAAGCCTGTGCTTTTTTGGATGCGTCTAAGATCCGCGGTGGCTCCGAAGATATCTAAATAGTTTAGAACGAGAAATTCTTTTTCATTTATTTCAAGCCCCAAAGTATCATCTCCCCGTTCTTTACTTGCTTGAAACTCTTCTTACTCTTCTGCTAAGTATGAGGGTACGTTTCCCTCGCTCTTTCTATTTCAAAATAAAGGAATCGGCCCATGGTGACTACCTCACACCCCCTATTCTGGATAAATGTTACAGTTAAAAATTTTTCCCAGGCTAAGGGGGATACTGTCAAGTTAAGGCCTAGTTAGCTGTCTGTCAAAGCCCTCTTAGGTGAGCTCTGGGCGCGCTCCGACATCCTCCAAGCCTTGAGCCCAGCGAGCGCCTCGATCCTAGCGCCAACGGTTAATGCGATCCAACCCTCCTCAGGCATAGATAATTGACGGCCAACCACGTAGAAGGCTTAACTTGACAGTATCGCTAAGGGGCATATCCAGCTTCCCATCAACCTCGAAGCACACCTGCTTAGATACATCGAGTTGAGGCTTGCTTAATTGATTGTCAATGGCTTTCCGGATGGACCTTAGGCACGTGCCCGACGTGCCCTCGCCTTTGGGCCCCGCGCCGCATGGGCTGCACGCCACCCACCTCCCCCCTACCTTCAACGCCCTCAACCCTAGCGCCCACATGCCCTCCAACTGCCAAACGCAGCGCCCCTCTTAGGCATGGTAATTGACGGTCAATCAGACTGAAGAGTTATATGGCCTTGTTGATGATATCCCAACCTTTAAAGAAAGCCCTAAGAGCAGCTGGACACGCCCCCTCCCTGCGAAAACTTTATAAATCAAAAATGCACTTCAAAGGTATCTGAGGCGAGAAAGAATGGACAAGAAGATTAGCTATCTATCTGGTGTAGACAGGCCGAATGGGCCTTGGACGCTGGACGAGTATGAATTAAAAAGCTATTCATACTGGATGACATACGACCCCATTCATGAACCCGAGCCTATACCTCCCTTTGTTGCCACTACATGGGGCTTTTGGCATCAGCATGGATATATCTATGCTGCCGAATTCGTAGCACATCCAGCCACTAAAGGGGTTTCTTGCAGAACCAGCAATGAAGGTTATATGGCGCTTAGTGCAGCGGTTGCGCCTAAGCCCGATGAGGTGCCTGCAAGAGCAGCTAAATTTGAAGAGTTTAAGAGGAAGCTCATAGCCAACTTCGAAGACTATTGGGGTGACTTCCGCTACAAAGGAAAGGTTGGTAAAGACCTCCGCGCGCTTCAAGAATTATACGCAAGAGCGGGGATTTTTGACCTAAATACATGGACAGCCTCGTATGAGAGGTTTCGTTCAAAGCTTGCCAAACTTTCAAACGGCGACCTTCTTGATTTGTTGATAGACTCTGTGGAAGTAATTGTAAGAAAGGCGTGGGAGACGCACTTCACGTTTATGTATACAACCTTTACTACCTACATGGATTTTGAGAAACTATGTTTAGATCTACTAGGCTTTGATGATAGAAGTAAAGAGTTCCAAACAATGGTTAAAGGCTTCGATAACATGGTATATCACTGCGATGAATGGCTCTGGAAGCTAACATACTTAGCGATGGATCTAGGGCTTAAAGATGTATTCGTTACGACACCTGAGGGTAAATTGATGTCAAAACTTGAGGAAACGGAGAATGGTAGGAAGTGGCTAGAAGAATTTAAAGCCTTCCTAGACGTGCATGGCATCAGATTAGCCCAGACCTCAAGCAACATGATGTTTAATTACCCTACATGGGCAGAAAAACCGGAGTTCGCATTGGCTAAAGTTAAAAACTACATCGCATCCCCCATTGATTATAAAGCTGAAAGACAGAAAATTGCGAAGGAAAGGGAAAAAGCAATCGCTGAGGCGCTTGAGCGAATACCTAGTGCAAAGAGAAGGGAATTTAAGGAGCATCTACAAGCAGCTCAGATCGCGTATTGTTGGAATGAGGATCATAACTATTGGATTGAAATGATGGGCTTCGCGCTTGCACGTTGGGTAGCCTTAGAGATGGGGAGGCGCATGAAAGAGGCAGGGGCAATAGCTGATCCATACGACGTCATGTATTTCGGCTTTGAGGAGTTAAAAGCATTATACATGCCAGCAGTCTATGGCGTTTACGACTTCCACGAGTTCGTCGAAAGACGTAAGCGTATGCTAAGTCCTACGAGGCCACCACTAGTTACTGGAGAATGGAAGCGTGAAGAAGTGAAGGATCCTGTAATGCTGAAAATCTTCGGCCTTGGGCCTGTATTAAAGGCTCTTGAGAAAGTAGACCTAGTTGGCTATCCAGGTGCTCCCGGCGTAGTAGAGGGAGTTGCTCGAGTGGTTCTGACTCCAGAAGAGTTAGACCGCGTAGGATCAGGCGAGATCCTCGTGACGGGCGCTACGGGGCCGCCATGGAGCTTCGTGTTTAGTAGGCTTGCCGGTGTGGTGACCGATATGGGGGGTACACTCACTCACGCAGCGATCATGGCGCGTGAATATGGCATCCCTGCTGTGGTGGGTACGGGCGAGGCAACCAAAGTTATAAAAGACGGACAAAGGATAAGAATCGACGGTAACCGAGGGTACGTCTGGATACTCGGCAAGTAGCGTAATTTTTCTTTAATTGGGCCTCTGCGTATGGAGTGATTGAATATGATTGAGGTCAAGCGCGTCTCCGTCATTGGGCTTGGAGTAATGGGCTCTGGAATAAGTGAGGTAATGGCAAGGAGCGGAATGGAGGTATATGCTGTGGACGTAAATGACGAATGTATCCGCAGAGGACTTGATAGAATCAAGCAAAGCATGGGCAAAGCCTTGGAACGCGGTAAGATAACCAAGGATGAATACGAGGGATCTCTTTCTAGAATCAAAACTACTACGTCGCTAAAGGAAGCTGTAAAGGATATAGATTTGGTCATCGAGTGCGTGCCGGAAAATATGGAGCTAAAGAAAGCCCTCTTTAGGGAGGTTGAAATGCTATGTCCTCAGCATGCCATAATATCCTCCAACACATCATCTCTTAGCATAACATCATTAGCTTCGGCTCTAAAAAGACAGGATAGATTTGTTGGCTTTCACTTCTTCAACCCCGCGCCAATAATGAAGTTAGTGGAGGTGATTCGCGGAGCAAATACATCAGACGAAACGGTCGAGACTGTCGTGAAGGTTGCCGAGAGGTGCGGGAAAGTCCCTGTCGTCGTAAATGACGCACCTGGCTTCGTGTCGACGAGGATGCATGCAGCCTTCGTCCTTGAAGCCATGCGAATACTTCAAGAGGGGGTTGCAACAGCAAAGGCTATTGATGACATCGCGAAACTTGGATATAACCATCCGATGGGACCCTTGGAGCTGGCTGATTTGATGGGGCTCGATGTTGTCCTAGATATTTACGAGTACCTGGCCCAAGAGTATGGTGAGCGCTTCAAGCCGCCCTCAATATTAAAGAAGCTAGTAAATGCTGGCCACTTAGGAAGGAAAACTGGGAAAGGCTTCTACACGTATAAACGATGATTACAGCGGGTTAAAAAAACAACCACCCTTTCCTTTTATTACGGGCTTCCACTATGTGGAATGGTTGCTTGCTTGCAAAGTATGAGCGGATTTTAGCGCTGGCTAGGCCTTACCTTTTAAGGGGCAGCGCGCTCATACATACGTTGCAAGCATTAAAATTTGCGTCAAAACTTTTAAGGAATGAGGGTGGAGATCCCGATGTAGTTATGCCTACCGTTATCTTGCATGATAGTGGCTATTCAAAGGTAGGGGTAAAATGGACGCAGGTGGACTCCGGAACCAAGGTGCCTATACATATGTTTGAAAGCGCGAGGATTGCTGAGCGGATCCTTAAAGAAACCTCCTTTCCAGTGGACAAAGCATGTGAGGTAATAAAAATAATTCAATCTCATGACGTTATACCCTTTCCTTTCCACTCCATCGAAGCCAAAGTTTTCAAAGATGCCGACAGATTAGCAGGCTATTTTACACCCTTTGGGTTTTCGGTGATAGCTAAACAAAAGAACGTTAACGAGGCTTTAAGTAAAGCTGAAGAAATGTTATCTGCCTTTTTAACGAGCAGCGGGCTAATGATCGCAATTAGGCAATTAAAGAAGCTAAAAAAGAAATATACTACGTAACTAAAGATAAAAGGAAAGATTAATCGGAATATGATCGTGACGCTGAAGCCGAATACGTTGGTCCTAGTCAATAAAGTCGTGTCGGCAGATGGACTCGATGTCGAGGCTTTAATGAAGGCTTCAATACGACCTAAAATAAAGTCACAGATGCGCACCAACTCTTCAGTAAAACGGAGGCACCTGAAAACTTGAATGGTTTTACAAAAGAAGCAAGGCTAGAGCGCAACGTCCTCCAGAAGCCCGAAGCAAAACTATAGCTTTAACTAGGGAAAATTCGATAAACTCGAAGGCTCTTTTTTCCTCTAATCATGCAGAGTGGAGGCTCAAGCTATAGACGGCATTTATGTCCTTAGAACTATGACCATTTCACGGCTCATGACAGGCTTGCGTGACAGCGGTCTATGCATTAATCTCTTAAGAAAAAAATGATAAGTATATCGTTGACCCGGCAGGGGACCTTTACGTCCTCCACGCAAAAACGTGCTCAGTCAACTTTTGATATCCTACAACGTAACGCCTTCAGCTCTGGATACCCGGATATTGGATCCCTTACATTTATGTCCGTTAAAATGTTAACGTTCGCCTGAGCCCACCCGTGTGGAATTGAAACTACCCCGGGCATAATATCCTCGGAGCATTTGACTTTTATCTTTATCTTTCCCTTCCTGGTTTCAACGATAACGTGTTCTCCGTTAGTGACTCCATATTTTGCGGCCGTGCTTGGGTGTATCTCTACAAAGGGTTCGGGTAGCATGGCGCGGAGCTGCGGTATGTTGCGCATTTGTGCATGCGTGAACTCAATTGTCCTTGCACCGGTTGTCAGGATCAGCGGGTACTCCTTCGCGACTTCTGTCTCGGTGAATACCCCATAGGGTGAGTCGCGAGGTGTTGGCAGAGGATCATATCCATATTTCTCTAAGGTTTCTGAGTAAATCTCTATTTTGCCTGACGGTGTTCCGAAGCCCTTTACGACATACTCCTTCTCGGCGAAGAAGAATCCCGAGGGGTGTGCCTTGAGATCTTCAAGAGTTATTCCTGTACCCTCCAGCATGTACCTAACTACGTCCTCGTCTGAATTCCATGGGAAGCGGTATCCCATCCGGCGTCCTAACTCCGTCCAGAATTTCCACTCTGGCCAGCTTTCCCCTACAGGCTCTATGGCCCTCTTGCGTAATAGAACATAAGGCATTCCATGGCACACTCCATAATCGTACGCTATACCCATCTTTTCGAGGAAGCTGCAGGCTGGGAGCACAAAATGCGCTAGCTCGGCTGTTTCGCTCATGAAAAGATCCATGACAACCAGGAGCTCTAGCCCCTTAAGGGCCTCTTGCCACTTTTGCGACTCCGGCATTGTAATGGCTGGGTTGCCTCCAGTCACGATGAGCGCCTTTATTGGATAGGGCTTGCCAGTTAGCACCATATCTGGAAAGAACATCGCCTGTCCGAACGCTGACTTTCTCCCCCATATCTCAAAGAATAGCGGATAGACGTCTGCCCCCATGGGTTTGCCCACAAGCGAAAGCCTAACGCCGAAGCGTAGCCTTGGGACTCTAGTCCACCCTCCAGGAGTCTGTATGTTGCCTGTAATGGACTGAAGTATTGCAAGGGCTCTGGAATTTTGTATCCCATTTACGGTCTGGTCGAGGCAGTTAATGCCTTGAACGATGCACGCAGGCTTCGTTCCTGCATAGATTCGCGCGAACTTTTTGATATCGCTCGCAGGCACTCCACATATATCCTCAACCTTCTCTGGAGTATAGTTCTTTACATGCTCTCTAAGCTTATCAAAGCCTAAGGTCCACTTCTCAACGAAATCTGCATCATAAAGCCCCTCATTAATGATCACGTTGATTGCCGCCAAAGCTAAGAAGAGGTCCGTGCCCGGCCTTATCTGAAGATGCATCCCCCTCTTCGCAAGCGGTGTTCTTCTAGGGTCGACGACGATGAGCTTGAAGCTTGGATCCTCCAAAGCCTTATATAGATAGTTAGCCAGGGGCATGTTGGAGCTGTCCGGATTATGCCCCCAAAGCACAACGCATCGAGCCTTTTCAGGCTCTTCAATGGGGTACATTCCGAAGGTAATCATTCTAGCCAAGATCCTGGCCCGGAAGCATATGCTCTCAACCGAGATAAAGTTTGGTGAACCATATGCCGCTAAAAACTCGTGTGCAAAGGTTGACAGTTCAAGATTTTCAACACCCACTGAACCGCAGAAGACGGCTAAGGCTTCCGGCCCATATCTTTCCTTGATTTCAGTCAGCTTAGCGGCTATCTTATTTAACGCTTCATCCCATGTTATCCTTCTCCATCCGCTTTCGCTTCGCTCCATTGGATACTTTAGCCTATCAGGCGCATATACAAAACTTGGGATCGACTGCGCTCTTGGGCATATTATCCCTTGATTTAGCGGATGTTCAGGCATGCCCTCAACCTTGGTTATTTTGCCGTCCCTAACATAAACATTAAGGCCGCAGCTGTGATAGCACATGGCACAATCCGTCTTCACAACCTCTTCAACAGCCAAGCTAGTAACACCAGTATTGAATACTGCTACGTGGTGGTATATAACTTTTCTTCGCCGCCAGACGGGGATACTGTCAAGTTAAGGGTTGGGGGGCTTTGAGGAACTTCTTTGGAGGTGGTCTGCCGTTAGGTGGCTCCTCAAAGCCCTTATGGATAGTGGTTTGTTTAGGCGTAATAGGTTCTCGCTGCTGTTGAAGGTTAGGGCTGTGCTGCTCTACTCTACATGGCTGGGTTGGGCTATAGGAATGTAGCGTACGTGTTGAGGGTCGTCCCGTGCAGCCATGAGGCCGTTGGGCTCTGGGTCGAGAAGCTTGAGCAGCTGACGGTAAGCGTTGAGGCTAGGCCTAGGCGCATGGTAGCTGTCGACGAGGCTAAGATCAAGGTTAATGGCGAGTGGTGCTACGTGTGGGCGCCGTGGATGTGGACACGCGTGAGCTGCTAGCCACGTGGGTTTCATGGCAGAGGGACATAATGCACGCTCAATCCTTCCTGAGGAAGGTCCTTGAGGCATGTACGAACAAGCCCACGTTCTTCGTGGACAAGGGGCCATGGTACCCTGAGGCCTTTCGAGCGCTCGGGCTGAGGTGGGAGCATAGGGCCTTCGGCGAGAGGAACCGCATCGAGCGCTGGCTCAGGACCATGAAGGCCAGGACGAAGCGCTTCTTCAACAACCCCCCAGCCAAGAGGAAGCCCATACTCAAGGTCAAGCTCTTCATGAGGCTCCTCGCCCTATGGTACAACTTCATAAGGATGCATCAAACACTAAAAAGACCCCCAGCAACACCCTTAACTTGACAGTATCCCAGACGGGCTCTGTAAACTTAAGCATTCTTGATCGCCTCTATTGCTGATATTGTCTCCTCCAGGAACTCTTTGAGGTCGAAGCCTTCACTCAGGTATACCTCGTTTATCATGAAGCCTATCGAGCTTAGGAGCATCTGGGCGTGCCTCTTGTCGCACCTCTCCCTCCTACAAGGTATGTAGTCGTCGAAGTCTCTGGTCCTGTCCTTGATGTATTGTACCATCCTCTCCATGAAGTTCCTGAGCCTCAAGTCGTATACGTCGTGATCTAAGCTTAGGAACTTGCAGGCCGTCCTGTAGTACTGCGCTCCGTCCGTCAAAACCTTCATCCTCGACCTGTAGAGGGCCTTAACCCTCTTGATGAATGTCAGCGCGGTGAATATGTTTGCAGCCCCGAAGAGCCTCATGTAGGCTATCCTGCGCAGGATGGGCTCGAAGGCGACGAAGAGGGCCAACTCCCTACCTTCAACTTCGACCCTAGCGTCGTCAATTAACAGCAACCTAACTTTCCCTCTAAGGCTCCTATCTATGAACAGGAAGCTCAACGACCTGAACCAAGATAGTATCGACGTGTGGCTCCTACGAACCATGGAGCTCAGCACCCTCGAGGCCGCCCTGGAGGAGTGGGAGCAGAAGTAGAGGAAGGCCCCGTAGACAATCAATAAGAGGGAGGTCCTCATCCTTAGGAACCTAACAACCTTCGTCATATTTGCCGTAAGGTAAGGGAGAGGACCCAATAAGGCTTAAGTTTACAGAGCCCGCCCCCGTTCCGAAAATTTTTTAAGGCATTCCTCCTGCGAGGGAGATGGGTTGGATTTGTCCGCCATAGATGTGCATACACACATATATCCGAAGCTCTATCTTAGAGAGCTGGAGAAAATCGGAGCCTTTGATCCTTCTAAGAGTGTCCTAAAGTACGGAGGAGTAATAGTTGGGCACGTCAAAATTCCTGACCATACAGACCTGGAGGCTAAGATAAAATTTATGGACCGTGTAGGCATCGAGGCACAAGTGCTTTCATTAACAACACCAGGTGTAGATGTATTCGAGAAGGAGCAAGCTATCAAGATGGCAAAGGCTGTGAATGACGAGTTAGCAGAGGCTATGAGGAAGTACCCTCAAAAAATATTTCCCTTGTGTGTCTTACCACTTCATGATGTTGAATCAGCATTGGAAGAACTCGACAGGGCAATCAAGGACCTAGGGTTATATGGGTGGATAGCTTTTTCCAACTTTAGAGGGAAGTTGTTAGGTGAGCCTGAGTTCCACCCGCTCTTCGAGAGAGCAGCAAAATTAAAGGTGCCAGTGCTAATTCATCCTCAACTACCTGTTATTACAGAAGCACTAATTAAGGCAAGGATGCCTGTTCAGACCGTCGGATTCATTTACGATACTTCCTTGTGCGTCTTAAGCCTCATATTTAACGGCGTCCTCGAGAAATCCCCGGAGCTAAGATTGATACATGTCCACGCAGGCGGCCTGATTCCCTACATGATTGGCAGAGTTGATGTAGGTTACGAGAGGTACTTTAAAGAGAGGGGAGAGTTTGTAACACCCATTGCAAAGCCTCCAAGCACCTACTATAAAGAACAAGTATACGTCGATACCATCAACATGTTCCTGCCTGCTCTCTATTGTGCATATGAGCTAGTCGGCCCAAGCAAAATGCTGGTGGGGACGGACTATCCTCACATAGCGTCTGGGCGTCCTGAAGATTTGCTAGCAAACGTAGACAGAATGCCGATACCTCCAAGGGAGAAGCTAATGATAAAAAGAGAAAATGCGATACAATTGTTTAAGCTTAAGCTTTGATAAATATTGGAACCCCTGAGGGTTAAGTCGTGCTGAGGGTTAAATGGTGCGGTATAGACTTTGGCCAATGCTTAATGGATCCTAGAAACCTAAGAAACAAATGGTTATGGGGGGACATTTGTAAAAAAGAGTGGAAACCTCAGCTCATTGATGAGCGAATTAGGCGATATCGCATACTGAAGGAAAAGTACGGGTCGTATGGGGCTATAAGGGAGAAAGGGATACCCGAAGTTCTATCTTTTGTTTTAGAAAATTCCAATGAAGCTTTAAAATTATACCAAGAGCTAACGCAGAATTACCTCACTCCAGCTGAGGGAGCGATTGATACTTTAAAATATTTAAAAGATGAAGGAATAAAATTATATGTTGTTGCAGAGTTAAGAAAAACGCTTGGACCTATAGGTACTGACATAGTCTCTTCCTTCTTACTTAAGCACGGTCTGATTCAATATTTTGACGCTATGGTGACCCCTCAAGGGAAAATAGACTTTAGAACACATGAGATAGACTATACCTACTGTGGTAAGACTAAAGAGGACGGAAAATTGTATGATAAACTTGCTGAGGATTTAAGGCAACAAGGGATTCAGCCTTCTGAATGTGTAATGGTCGGGGATAAACCTGAAACTGATATAATACCAGCAAAAAAGAGAGGTTTTCATACCATCCAATTTATTGGATACTATGATTTTGGCCCCTCAGGGGCGGATTACACTATCAGCACTTTTCCCGAACTTAAAAATATAATTAAAGGTATAAAGAGCGATGAGAAGTGATGGAAAGATGGAGACGAATTTTCTAATACTGGAGTGGAGTGATGGTTGGAGGGAAGTGATTAGAGTAAGCAGCATAAAAGGATTTCTTCGCTACTATGTAATTCAAAGGATGGAAAATGTAGGTAGACTAGTGCTTGATAAAGTTGAGGGATACCCTGAATTACTCATAATTGAGCGTAAACCTAGAGATCTTTCAAAGATAGTGTTGTACGGCATGAATAAAGCCTACCGGGTCAACTTACGGAGAAAAGAGAGGTTTGGTGATAAAGTTGAGCTTTCTGGACATGAGGAAGTAGAAGATTCGGGTGAGATAAAGAAGGAGTTCGTCAATGCTCTTCGCAAAAGGGGTTATGACCCTAATGCTCTTCTTAGCTTAAAAGATGACGAATTGAAAGAAAGGTTAAAAGAGCTTGGGAATGAAATCAACTTATATCCTAGCGTAGATCCACGAGATGCTTTCGATTTTATGAAGCTGTTATTAGAGGAGTTAGTTAAATCTAAAAGTTAACGATGTGCCTACAATATAAAGACGGGAAGAATTTTTCTACTACCGCGCGCATTCTTAGGCATTAAGTCAAATAAAATTTTAGGATGTCGCTAAATCCTTTATTTTCTTTGTTTCATGCTTTCTCGCACGTTAGTGATAGTTAAGATGAAAGATCGTTTAAGGAACGTTCTTACCTGTTTAGATAATTTTAGTTTATTTGAAGACTTTACTTAGGAGCCTTAAGGCATGATGGAGCTGGCAGACATCCGAGTGCGTGCCCTGCCTGACCGACGAGGAGGTTCTCGAGCTGGCCAAGCTGGGGAAGAGGGTCCATGAGCACTACGGGAGGGCGCAGGACATCGAGTGGGCCATAGATGCCGACCTGAAGTTCCCAGACAGCGTCTTCCTGGTGCAGAGCAGGCCCGAGACTGTATGGAGCTCGCGCAAGGCGGAACCTGCATTCAAGGGCAAGACTGTGGAGGACCTGATCGGCCCTGGCAACTTAAGCGAGCGCTGCTTGAACAGTCAAAGCTCAGCAAGGTTAGACTTACATGAGGCAGAGGGAGAGGGTTAAGCGCGGCAATTGACCGGTCAATCGTACAATAGCTTAGTTGCCAGGTCCGACCTGATCTGGGAGATAGTCTTTAAGAAGCGCTAAGCAGCCTTCAAGCCAAGGCCTTCAGCGCCCTGAAGTAGTTTGCCTCATCACTCGATAGCGGCATAGAGGTGAAGCCGTCTAATGCGCGCGCACTGGGCTTATTCGATTACCTATAAACTGGACCAAGCAACTTAACATGTTGTGCCCGATATCTTAAGTTGCCAAGTCCCTCCATCGTTCCTTAAAACTTATATAGGAGAAAGTTGTAAAATAACCTGTGCCTTCTGAGACAAAGGCTGAAAAAGCTGCTGCACCAGGGAAAGAACTCAGAGATTCTCTAATACAGTACATAGCTCTTGCAGTGGTCTCTTGGCTAATAATGTATTTAGTACCGCCGGATCTCCTCTTCACCGTTTATATTCCGGCGTCGTTTTGGGTGTTGTCATTTTGTGTCGTGTTGATAGTTCTTGGCGGCGGATGGCCTTTAGCGCCCCCCGCAGGGAGATGGAAACCGGGCATGAGCAGGGCCATTCCAGGTATAGGCATGACCGTGATATATGTGGTGCTAGTTGTTATCGCAAACCTCATTGCCTTATACGTCTGGCCGAGGTTGCCGCTGTTTCCTGATTGGTTATACATCGGCGTTACGCTTTTCATCGTATCCGTATGGTACGCTCTGGATTGGGGTGCATGGCCTTTCGCTGGGCGCGTGCCAGCATGGGCTAATGCAATAATAGGCGCAAGCATCATCTACATCATCACAGGCATTGTTTACAACGTATTTGTCCGTCTGCTGGGCGTCCCCCCTGGCTGGTGGTTTGGCTTCATAGTATGGACGTTCGTGTGGGTTCAAGCATTGGGTAACGTCCTTACCATGCAAAGCTACCCTTATGCTAAGCTAGGTCAACCTGCTTCGGGAATAACAATAACTCTGCTTGCTGTTCTCCTAGGGTATGTTTGTTGGAATCTAGGTCTAACAATTGGTATTGAGCCGACGGCGTGGTTTGCCGCCATCGGAGCGCCTCTGATTGGATGGACGTTGGTACATCCATTATCCTTTAAATGGTGGCCGTTTACCAAGTATAAGCAATGCAAAAGAGGTATCTTATCCTTTCTCTTTGAAATATTGCTAACTGCGATATTTGCAGCGATATGCCAGGTAATTCTCATGCCCATTATGGGAAGGGTGACGGCTGCGGGCCTTGCGTTTCCGCCTAACGTCAACGTCTTAACGGCCCTCTACTTCCTGCACTTCATCGCCCCACTGTTCCTCCTTCACACCTTCTTCTGGCTCCGTGCGCCGTTATCGCCACTGTCGCCGCCTGGGACTCCGCCACCAGAAGAAGGCCGTTAATTTTCATAATTTTTTATTAATTTTTAAGATATCACATATGCCAGCCCATCGTTCATGAGGTTTTCTAACATAAACTTTAAGCTTATCGACTCTGTAAACTTAAGCATTCTTGATCTCCTCTATTGCTGATATTGTCTTCTCCAGGAATTCTTTGAGGTTGAAGTCTTTATTCAGGTATACTCGTTTATCATGAATCCTATCGAGCTTAACAGCATCTGAGCATGCCTCTTATCGCACTTCTTCCTTCTACAAGGCATGTAGTCGTCGAAGTCTTTGGTCCTGTCCTTGACATATTGAACTATCCTCTCCATTAGGTCCCCGAGCCTCAAGTCGTATACGTCGTGATCTAAGTTTAGGAACTTGCAGGCCGTCCTGTAGTATTGTGCTCCATCCGTCAACACCTTCATCCTTGACCTGTAGAGGGCCTTAACCCTCTTCACGAATGAGGGCGCGGTAAGTATGTTTGCAGCCTCGAAGAACCTCATGTATACTATCCTGCGCAGGATGGGCTCGAAGGCAACGTAGAGGACCACCTCCCTGCCTCCAACCTCAACCCTAGTGTCGTCAATCAGCAGCAGCTTGACCTTCCCTTTAAGGCTCTTATCCACGAACAGGAAGCTCAGCGACCTGAACCAAGACAGGATCGAGATGTGCTCCTACGAACCATGGAGCTCAATACGCGTGAGGCCACCCTAGAGGAATGAGAGCAGAAGTAGATGAAGGCTCCGTAGACGATCAAGGTGAGGGGAGTCCTCACCCTAGCAAACTTAACGAGCTCCGCCATATCTACCATAAAGTAAGGGAGAGCCCCAATAAGGCTTAAGTTTACAGAGCCAGCTTATCATGCGCAACACATATATATTGCAACACTTTTAAGCTTGAGGGGATGTTGCCATGCCTCAACCTGAGATAGAGAAGTTTTTACCGCCAAGAGAAATGTGGCCATTGTTTACATTTAACATACCATATGCGCAGCCTCCTGCTAAAATAAACATCACTAGAGACCTCCTGGAGAGACCTGCGAAGAGTCGGGAAGAACTTTCTACAGCCATACTTTTTAATGATCGAAGGATAACTTGGAGGCAGTTGATCGAAGAAATAAATAGAGTGGGATGTGGATTAAGGAGCTTAGGAATTAGAGCAGCCGACAGAATTTGCTTATTCACATCCAACTGCCCAGAATATGTAGCATCCTTCTTTGCAGCATTGAAAATTGGTGCCATTGTTGTGCCTATCATGTTCCTGTATGGCCCGCGTGAGATCGTACATGCCGCAAACCACAGCGAAGCTAAAGCATTCATAGTTAGCGCCGATCTTCTCCCCACGATAGAAAAGATAAAAGGCGAGCTAAAAACTGTTGAGCATATTATAGTAATCGATAAAGGCTGGGAAGGACTACAAGGGCTCATCAAGCAGGGCTACCTGCTGTATACTGAGCTTATAAGTAAATCATATCCAAGCTTAGAGGCTGTAGATTTAAGATGGGATGATGTGTATGCCATCCTCTATACATCTGGTACGACGGGGATGCCAAAAGGATGTGTAAGGCTTGTTGGTAGTTTTTACGCAGGGGCTCTTGCGCATGTTAGCGCTTTGCCAGGAGGGCCGGGCGACGTATATATGACAACGGCGCCGCTTCAATTTTCATACGGGTTAGATGTGCTTATGGCATGGTGCGGTTCAAAGGGGGCCGCCTTAGCCATACTACCGCCCGGCCCCTTGAAGCCTGAACAAATCGCACTTTTCATCTGTAGGTATGGCGTGACGCATTTTTACAGCATCCCTCGGGTTTACGATGAAATACTGCGGATACCTGATGTGGAAAAAAGATACAATTTGGGTATTGCTAGATACTGCATATCAGCTGCTTACCCCCTTTCAAAGGATACTTTTGAAAGGTGGAAGGCTAAGTTCGGTGTTAAGATCAGAACGCTCTTTGGGACTACCGAAACACAAGCATGCCTTTACTGCTGGCGTGAGGATGATGCCCCTTGCTCTCTAGGGTCACCTGAGCCAGGCTTTAATGTGGTTGTCATTGATGATGATGGGAGACTGTGCGGACCCGGCAAAGAGGGGCAGCTTGCAATCCAAGGCCACGGAGGAGCACTATATTGGAAGGACTTTGACAAGCAGAAAGAGGCCGTTTTTAATGGCTGGACGCTTACCGGTGACCTTGTTTATCGCGATGAGCAGGGAAATCTTTGGTGGAAAGGGCGTATCAAGGATGTATTAAAGGTTAGTGGAGCAACTGTTTCACCATTTGAGATAGAAGAGGTAATCATGCAGCATCCAGCAGTTAAAGAGGTAGCGGTTGTAGGAAAACCAGATGAAGTCAGGGGTGAAGTGCCAGTAGCTTATATCATCCTTAAGGAAGGGTATACGCCATCCGATGCCTTGGCTGATGAAGTCAAGAAGTTAGTAAGGAGTCAGTTGGCTGCCTACAAGCAGGTTAGAGAGTTGAAGTTCGTTGAAGATTTCCCAAGAGGCCCCACAGGCAAAGTACTTCGTAGAGTGTTAAGACAGATGTCAATTGAAGGGGAGACGAAAGTTAAATTCAGTGGTCATTGAGTTATGAAAACCTTTAAAGGAGTAGTGAGTAAGACTAACTAAATGAGGGAGGATAATGGTCTATAGAAACATAGTTTACGAGAAGAGTGATGGGATAGCTAGAATTATTATAAATAGACCCCAAGCATTAAATGCACTTGATGCCGAAACTCTCGGTGAAATTAAAGACGCTGTTGGAGATGCCGCCAAAAGCGATGATGTGAGGGTCCTGATAATAACAGGTATGGGTGAAAAAGCTTTTTCAGCTGGTGCTGATATTAAGTGGGCCATGTCATGTGATGCAGTAAAAGCGTTAAGCCTTTCTCAACTCGGTCATGAGGTCCTGCGAACAATCGAAGAGCTTGAAAAACCAACCATCGCAGCTGTTAACGGATATGCCCTTGGTGGGGGATGCGAACTATGTTTGGCCTGCGACTTTGTGATTGCATCCGAGAACGCGCGTTTTGGACAGCCAGAGATTAATCTAGGTGTAATCCCTGGTTGGGGCGGGACTCAGAGGTTGCCTATGTTAATTGGAATTAGAAAGGCAAAGGAGCTTGTGCTTACAGGTGAAGTAATTGATGCCAAAGAAGCTGAACGGATAGGGCTCGTAACTAAAGTTGTTCCGGCGAATAGGTTAATGGAGGAGGCTGAAGCGTTAGCCCGAAAATTAATGGAAAAACCGCGAATGGCATTAAAGGCAGCTAAGAATGCTCTGAATAAAAGCATGGAGCTTCCGCTTAAGGATGGCCTTGACTATGAGTCTAGGCTTTTTGCTTTAATGTTCGCTACCGAAGATGCAAAGGAGGGGCTGAAGGCTTTTGCCGAAAAAAGGAAGCCGTCTTGGCAGCGCGCGTCTTAGAGTGAGACTTACATGTAAAAGTGCACTGTTGAAAATCGACGGCCGCTGAAAATTCTTGTTAATGAACGCGTACAACAATTGCGGCTCATAAAAGAGAGAGAAGGCATAAAGATTTAACGAACTTTTAGAAGCTCTCGTATTGCTTTCTTATGTATTCAGCAGCTTTCTTGGCGTTTGCTTGCTTAGGTGTGAATGGTGTTGGAGCGTTTTCAAGGCCTTCAGGCCACTGGATACATTTAACTGCTTCATACCTTGCGTCAAGGTCCATGCAGTAACCGCAGTACATGCATCTTACAATTTCATTCCATTTTTCAGCTTTTACCTTTAGAGGCCAATCCGGATCGCAGAGGAGTTGGCGTGCCATGCCTATTAAGTCGGCCTTTCCTTCCCGTAATACTTCCTCCGCGAATTCCGGAGATGATATTTTGCCTGCAGTAATTATTGGGGTTGTAAGTCCTTCCTTCCTAAGGTGCTTCCTGATGTCTTCAGCTAAATAAACGTTGGCACCCTCGGGCATCCACCATCTTGGAGCGAAACGATGCCCACTATAACCGCTGTAAGGCTCAGGAGGGAAACCTGGCTCAGGGGGTTTAGCGTCTTCAAATTTACTCCCAAGTGATATACTTATGTAATCAACTCCCATCTCGGCAAATCTCTTAGCAATTTCACGTGATTGCAGCAATGTATTTCCCCCTATAATAAATTCATCAGCGTTAATCCTAATTCCTATTGGAAAATCTTTGCCTAGCGTGTCTCTGACAGCCGTATATACTTCCATGGGGAGGCGCATTCTATTCTCTAGCGAGAGGCCCCCATATTCGTCGGTCCTTTTGTTTCTAAGTGAGAGGAACGACGCTAGCGTGAAAGCATGCGCCATATGAATCTCCAACGAATCAAAGCCCGCGCTTTTCGCTCTTTCAGCCGCTTCGACGTGCTGCTTGACGATCACTTTAAGATCTTCCTTGCTGAAATCCTCCACTTTTTGCCGCCATCCGCTTCGAGATATCTTTAAAAAGTGAACTATTTGTATTCCTAAAGGGACGTTTTCATCGTGAACTACATTAACGAACTCCCTTAATCCAGGCAAGAAGCTGTCGTCACTTATCCTTAGGTTATATGGGCTCTTCGATGGCTGAATTACAGCTGCCTCAGATATTATCCATCCAACACCGCCTTTCGCTATCCTCCTGTAACGTTCTTTGAGCTTATCTGTCACGTAACCATCTTCGGACGCAAGGCCATGAACCATAGGTGTCATAACTACGCGGTTCTTAATGTCGAGGCGCCCCACCTTGATTGGCGTGAATAGGAGCATTTAAATTCCCCCGCTCGTCGGGGCATTTTCTTTATTTAACTTTTTCGGACTGAGGGGCGTGTCCAACTGCTACTTGGCTGTCCATCTGTTTCAAGTTAGGCTTGATTATAAATGCTGCGAAAAGTTTATAGTAATTGGACACGCCCCGGGTAACCTCGCCTTGCCTTTAGACCTTTTTTAAGGTTGAAGTACCCATCAGCCTTCCTAGGCTGAAGCGGGCTCACAAGGCTGTGTGGGGTTATCGAAGCTAGGCGCCGCCCACGACCTCGCTGGCTATGAATATGAAGTCTCCATCCTTCAGCTTCAGGGAGGCCTGCCTGATGTTCATGCCGTCGACTAGGAGGAGTGCCTCCCTGCTGATGGAGCCTTCCTCGGCCATGAGCTCCTTGAAGGGCCCGCCGTAGAGCCCACTTAGCTTGGATGCGAGGTCCCCTAGGGTGGAGCCTTCAGGTAGGTCTAAGGTAAGCTCCTTGGCCCGCGCGGCCTCACGGTATATTGAGGCTAGAGCCACCTTCACCCCCTCAAGCCTCACCACTAGAGGCGACGTTCATTTCCTTCAGCGGCTGGAAGGATTTAAGACTGCTGTTAGGTAGCTTCTCTGCCCGCGTGGTCGACGTGGCGGAGCCAGCTATCGTGAGGAGCGGTGGAGGCCTGGAACTTAAAGGCGGCCTAGCGCTTCTTTACGGCGCGCACGGCGTCTGACGTCTTCGTTCTCATTGTAGCTTGAGAAATCGTAGACCTCGCCTGTACTCCTTCACTATTAAGCACAGGGCCTCGTGGTGCTTGAGCGTATTCATTCATCCATCTTCCGACGCTCCTCTCTCCGTGCTTTAGACGAGACTTCACGTTCAGCGGCTCCTAATTTTGGTCTTAGGTATGCGCTTCTCGGGGAACTAGCAAGGCCTGAGGTCGTTCGTATGCCTACTCATGACGGCGCCCAGCCCGTACGTCCTCCGGTAGGGTATGAGGAGGTCTGAAGTCGCCTCTGAAGTGGAATTTGAAGTCCTCAACAATTCTTTTTTATGGAAGATATTTCGCATAGCTCTAGCTCGTCTCCAAGCTTCCCTTGACCTAACCCTCAAGGTTGAGTCGAGTTTTCTTTGGAATTTGACCAAAGGTATTGCCCGAAGGAGCGGCAAATCATGTGCTCCTTAGAACAGTTCTAAAAGGCTCGCGGAAAACTTGAGTCTTTGTTGATTTCGTAAAGCACTTCTTGGTTAAATACAATTCTTTTTACAAGTCCTTTTCTCTCTAGAAAGGTTAAATGAGACAAGGTCTCTCCGAGAGCCAGATACTTTTGGAATGGAGGGAAATGGTCCCAAGTCCTGTAGCTTACATTCCAATGTACCTTAGAGGCTAGGCTGTAGAGGGTTGAACCTCCATTCTTGAGGAGAGCTAAAATTTCTCTCAACCTCTGTTCATGATGATTTTTGAGCTGCTTAACCCTTTCTCTAAGGTTTGTGAAAGTTTTCTCATGGGCTGGCAATACGACCTTAGCGTCGAGCCTTTCAATCCTTTCAAGGCTTTTAAGGTAATCCTCCAACGGGTTGGCGTCAGCCATAAAGCGAGTAGGCTGGGAGACGTGCGGCGTAATTGTTGGAAGCACGTGATCTCCCGAGATAAGCGCCTTCAAATTCGGCTCGTAGAGGCATACGTGACCCGGAGAATGCCCAGGCGTCCACAACACTTGAAAATGGTAGTCGCCCGCGTCGATCTCTTGGCCATCGTTTAAAGGATGCGCCCTCCCTGCGATCTCTTCGTAGGCCTTGAGGGTGAAGCCAGTTAGAAGGAAGTTTCGTGGATTATCCACATAGGGTAATGGTGCACCAGAAGCCTTAAGAAAGTCCTTTATATCATTTAGGAACTCTTTAAAATCCTCTATCATGGATTTTGAAAGCTCCTTCTCGTGGAGTACATCCAAAGGTTGAGGGTTTTTGAGGCCTCTTTAATGCGGGGAATCATGCCTACATGGTCTATATGATAATGAGTAAGCAAAACATCCGTTAACTTTTGTATCTCTACTCCAGCTTCAGAAAGGCCGTGACGGAGTGCCTCAAAAGCTTGCGGAAAGTTTAAGCCCACATCCACTAGGAGCACTTGTTCATCTGATTTTATTAGATAGGCGTTTAAATGCCCCAGAGGATTGTGGGGTAGTGGAACCTTTATTTGGAATATGTTGGGAAAAGCCTCTTTAATCATAGCGTATGCCTCAAGCTGCGCGTAGAGTTTCCGCCGCGTTTAAACCTTTCCTTCAAGGGGGCGTGTCCAGCTCTACTTAGCTATTCTTTGATTTTTAACTACACTTAAATATCGTGTGAGAGTCGTCTCAAAGCTCCTTCGATTTTTGACCGGTCGAATCCTCCTCCACTCTTCAGCGCCTAGGATGAACTCTTGCTACGCGTTTATCCATGTTTTCAGGCTTGACTCCAGCTCCGCAGGTGTGGCGCGTCAGCCAGGGGCCCTTGAGCCTTGCGCCATGAGCGAGCTTATGAGCTTATCCACGCTCAACCCCCTAGCCTCAGCCTCCTCCCTGACCCTTCGAGCGGCCCCCTCCCTAACTGTAAGCGAGTACCACCCCCCTCTCAGGCATGAATAGGTTCACGCAGAGGACGCCCTATATATTTGACCGGTCAATCACATGGGACGACCTCTATGAGAAGTTAGACATGCCCCAAGCGTAGGAAGGGCTTAAAATAGTTTTGTAACAAGCTCATTAGTTGCATGCTACGATTGGCGTCTCCTTCGACTCCATGCAACATTAAACTTTTACTGAAATAATAAATCGATGATAGGCTTTAGGCCTAGCTAGAAGGCAGCATAAAATGTTAATCAGCGTTAATATCAGGCATAGATGGAAGGCTGGATGATAAGTCTTGTAAACCTCTGCCAAGAGGCCGAAGGCATAAACTCCGACAGCCGACCCCATGTAGTGAATGAATTGTGAAAACCCAAAGAGCGTTCCAACGGATCTTTCTCCGAAAACTTGGCCGAGCCAGGCTGAGACTATGGGTACCATTCCAAAGAAGCTGAAGCCCAGCAATACCAGAAAGATATAGTATCCTACGTCAGACTTTACCAAAAGCGGGATGCCCATCGAAACAGCTCTAATTATGTAAGAGGCTGTTAACAGCAGTTTATAGCCGAGCTTTTCTGACAGCGATCCTATGACTACCGTCCCAAGAAAGATCATAGCTGCCATAAACCCAAGCGTGTAAGATGCTGTAACCTCGTCGATTCCGAATTCTACGCTAATGGGGACCCAAAGCGTTGAAAAAGGAAGATCCGTAAAGCCGCAAATAACCTGGATGGTTACACCGACCAATAGGAAGAAAGGAATCTTTAAGGCTTTTTCTAAAGGGATGGTTGCCTCATAGCCGTCACTCTTATGACGCGTAGAGCTCCCACCCGGTTCCCGTAAAACAGGGCTTGCGATCAAGGTAATAAGTATGATGCTCGTTCCGAGCATGAACCATGAATTTCTCCACCCATAGCTCCGTATAAGAATTTGCGTCAGGGGTACAATGCAAAGCCAGCCTAATGGGAAGGCTGATTGAAGAACTGTAAGCGCTAAACTCCTTCTTTCAATGAACCATCGAGAAACAAGCGCTGTAGTGGCAATCATCCCACAGCCCATCCAAGTCAAGCCGAAGAGAAAACCATAAAGCAAATAAACTTGCAGAAGATCCTGAACGAAAGCTAGAAGTAATATGCCTATACCAGCTAAGCCTTCCCCTACTAAGATTACCGTTCTAGGACCATACTTATCTGCCAATCTACCCATCACGGGCAATGAAAAACCGGTGGAAAACATGCAAATGGTTGCAGCCAGAGCCAGGGATGACAAGCTCCAACCGAACTCCCTCGACATAGGCAAGAGGAAAACAGCGAAAGACGCCTGAACCCCCCTCGTTATAAAAAGTATTAGAAAAGAGAGCAGCAAGACGATCCATGAACGATAAGTCATCCAATAGAAATTCTAGCACCGAATTTTTAACTTTGTGGTGCCGCGGGGGGACGTGGCAACTTAAGCTATTATGCAATTGACTGTCAATAGTTGGACCTAGCAACTCAAGGTATCGGAGTGTTAAGTTTTTTAGTTCGATTGACCGTCAATTGCCTATGCCTGAGGATGGCTGGACTTCGTTAACGGTTGGGGAGCACGTCGGCGCCATGATTGAGGCGCTCGCTGGGGGCCGAGGGCTGACCGTCAGCGACTACCTGGAGAGTCTCATAGCTGCGGCGTGAGCTGAAGGTAGGCGAGGAGGGCTCAAGGCCAAGAACATGCCGGAGCACGCGTCTAAGGTACATCCGAGAGGCCATTGACTTGTCAATCAAACAAGCTTAACCCGACGCATCTAAGCAGGTGTGCCTCGATGTTGATGAGTAGCTGGACACGCCCTGGTGCCGTGCGTGGACGTGGCAACTTAAGCTATTGTATGATTGACTAGTCAATTACCTGAAGGGGTCGGGCTGCCTTAAGTGTTGGGATTTGGATGACGCCGCAGCCTACATGGGGCTAAAGCTAAACCGAAAAAAGCATCAACATATGGTTGATACCATATGTTGATACGTGGCTCGAGGGCGCTGAGCTCCATGGTTCGTAGGAGGCACACCTCCATACTATCTTGGTTCAGGTCGTTGAGCACCCTATTCATGGATAGGAGCCTTAGAGGGAAGGTTAGATTGCTGTTAATTGACGACACTAGGGTTGAGGTTGGAGGCAGGGAGTTAACGTTGTATGTTGCCTTCGAGCCGCGCCTGCGCAGGATAGTATACATGAGGTTCTTCGAGGCTGCAAAATATTTACGCGCTGACATTCATGAAGAAAGTTAAGGCCGCCTACAGGTCGAGGATGAAGATATTGACGGATGGAGCGCAATGCTACAGGACGACGTGCAAATTCCTAAACTTGGAACATGATGTATACGGCTCGAGGCTCAGGAACTTAATGGAGAGGATAATCCAGTACGTCAAGGACAGGACTAAAGACTTCGACGACTACTTACCTTGTAGGAGGGAGGTGCGATAAGAGGCACGCCCAGATGCTCCTAAGCTCGATAGGGTTCATGATAAACGAGGTATGCCTGAATAAAGACTTCAACCTCAAAGAATTCCTGGAGAAGACAATATCAGCAATAGAGGAGATCAAGAATGCTTAAGTTTACAGAGCCCGCGCGTATAATAGTACTCATTTTTAGATTTTTTTAGATTACTATAGAACCCGTTGCAGAACCCTCAGGCAGCGAGTACGCATGCCACCTGTATGAGCGCTGGGAATGCTGAGGCTAGCCTCTCGCACCTTGTCAAAAAGTTTCGCAACGAGCTCGTAGAAAAGGCACGCTTTTGGCAGTCTTTCCAATCAGAATACCTGCTATGACCTTACTTGGGAGATTCCGCCCTATATATCCTACACAGCAGCCCTCTGTTCGTCCACCCACCTGTTAGGGGGTCTAGGGTCTCCGGCTCCTCTAAGGTTAGCATGTTTGCGTTCGATTCGAACGCCCCATGTAGGTATGGTTCTTCGCCTGGCATCTCTGGGTACCACCAGCCGTGCTGCACGCTTACCACGCGTGGATGTATGGCTGTCGTCAACCTGGCCCTCTGCCTCATCCTCCCCCTCCTCGTCTCTACCCACACCCAGTCGCCATCCCTTATGCCCAGCCTCCTAGCGGTTTCAGGGTGAACCTCAACTATCGGGTCGGGATGCATCTCACGCGTCCCTATGCCCAACTGGCGGTGCTCAGAGTGATACATGGGCCTAAACCTAGCCCCCGTGATGAGGATGAATGGATACTCCTTAGCGACCTCAGGCGTCCTGACGGGGCTTTCAGCGGGCTCCTCATAGTAAGGTAGGGGATCGTAACCCAGCCTCTCAAACGTAGTACAATAAAGCTCCACTTTCCCAGTTGGGGTCGGAAAGCCATATTTCTCGTATCTTCTATACCCCGACCTTGGAGGATCAGTCCATGGCTTCTCGCTGAAGTCCCTATACGTTATGCCCAACGGCTTCAGCCTATACTCTACAACCTCCTCCACCGTCTTCCACGGCTAGTATTCACCTTGCCCCAAACGTATCCCTAGCTCCCTGAAGAAGTCGTAATCGGTATGGCGTTCACCTAGGGGCTCGATAGCCCTGACGCCTCCTTTAACCCAGTCCATGACGTTCGGCACGCTAAGGGTACACAGCGGCCTCTCCAACCAGCTTGCCGCCGGCAATACATAGTCTGCTAGCTCAGCCGTCGGCGTCATCCAGTAGTCTAAAACTACATGCAGCTCCAAGTTCGGGCTCTTTAAAGCTTCATGGACCAACCTAGTGTTGGCGCTCCAGATCATGGGGTTGCTGTGCCAAGTAATCAAGGCCTTAATGGGGTAGGGCTTGCCAGTAAGAATAGCACGCCATAGCAAGGGGGCAGGAGTATGTATGAATAGATGCTCTGGGACTCCCCACCTCTTCTTGATGGACTCGTTTATTAATTCCCATCCAGCCCATGACATGAGTTTAAACTCAGACCCGAGGTGCTTCCTCCTCTGCTCGACAGGGCATCTCTCTGCAAGCTCAAGCAAAGAATCTCTGATGAACATCCCATCCTTTCCAACGGGGCCCACTTCATAGAGCGTATGTCCACCCGGTACGTCTACGTTGCCCGTTATCGCGGTAAGTATGGCTTGACATTGCCTCGCCCGCGTTGAATTCAGCCCTATCTGATCCAGAGAAACGCCGAACGTGAATGAAGCCGGCCTATGCGTCGCATACATCCTCGCCGCCTCCCTAATCCTCTCAGCTGGCACCCACGTTATCTCCTCAACTTTCTCCGGCCTATACTCTTTAACGCGCTCAGCTAACTTATCAAATCCATAACACCACTTCTCCACGAACTCCCTATCGTAAAGCTTTTCCTCAATTATCACGTTTATCCAGCTGAGCAGCAATGCCGTGTCGGTGCCAGGCCTTATCTGAAGCCAGATATCCGCATGCCTAGCAGCCTCAGTAAACCTAGGGTCAACAACGATGATCTTCGGCCTAGGCCTCCTCTCAAACGCTTCTTTAACCCTCCTCCACTGAAGGCCTCCAGAGGCTTCCGACTCCGGCGGGTTGGAACCCCACATCACTATGCAGTTAGATCGCCTTACATCGGCGCGCGAGAAGATAGACCATCCAAATATAGCTAGATCTATGGCGTATGCATTGACGAAGCAAATAGTGCTGGGCCCCACAACGTTCTGTGGATTCCCCAAAAGGTTTGCAAACCTCGCTCTCGCCCAGTTCATATCTGTCCGATAAGTTCCTTCGGAGAAGGCTAGGCATTCCGGCCCATACTTATCTATGAGCAGCCTCAGCTTCTCCGCTATCTCATCTAGTGCTTGATCCCAACTTATACGCTTCCATCTACCCTGCCCCCTTTCACCAACCCTCTTCAGCGGATACTTAAGCTGGCCTGGGTGGTTGAGCCATCTAATGGCAAACCTAAGCCTCTCACATGTATATCCGCGGTTTGTAGGATAGTCTGGGTTACCGACGATCCTCTCGATCTGCCCGTCCTTGATATGAACAAGCACGCCGCAATTATTATGACAGAAGAAGCATGCAGCCTTCCTTACTTCAACCCCTTCATTAGTCTTCGTCATCACGGAAAGGAGGAAGACATGAACTTGTATATAAGTTGTATCTTCCGAGGGTGTGGGTCCAGCTGCTTGTAAGCTCTTCTTTAGAGGTTGAAGTGTCATCAAGTAAGCGATATAGTTCTTCAGCTCAATTGACTGTCAATTACTCATGAGTGAGAGGGGCTGGTTACATCAGCGATTGAGAGCATGTAGGCGCTAGGATGGAGTGTCCATCGCCGTGGAGCAGGAGTTGAAGATAAGTAAGGAGGAGTGATGGCATGAACGTATGCGGCGCTAGGCTCAAGGCAGAGAACGTGTCGGGCACATGCCTAAGGTCCATGCGGGAGGCCATCGACAGTCAATCAATCAAGCCTCAACTCGATGCATTTAAGTAGATATGCTTTGAGGCTGATGAAAAACAAAGATAACAGCTGGACACGATGCCTCAGTCCGGGCGTGTCCAATTACTATAAACTTTTCGCAGCATTTATAATCAAGCCTAACTTGAAACAGATGGACAGCCAAGTAGCAGTTGGACACGCCCCGCTCGAAAAGTGTTATATAGCTTACTGCGGACTACAAACCCCTCAGGGGGTGGTGTGATGGCGAAGGAGAGGAGGTTCCCATACCCTGAGGAGGTTGAGCTGCCCGCTGAGCTGCAGGGATGGGAGGAGATGTACCCGCCGCACTACATGTTCGGCCAGCCAGGCCGTGAGGAGTGGGAGAAGCGCCACTTCTGGTACCAGGATAAGATACATGCTCCAGACCCCATGTACCCTCTGGACTTAGTGTTCCATGAGGCTTGGCAGGCAGCGCTATCTCAGTATACTACGAGGACGTTCTGCATACCGCCAGCTCAAGGGATTGCTCAGAGGATGCTTGGATGCTACATGTACATCTGCGCCGTCGAGCCTCCGCCTGAGGAGGTGGTGAAGGAGAAGGCGGAGAGGTTCAAGAAGCGCGTGCTGGACTTCGTCTTTAAGGAGTACGGCCCCAAGATGTGGGAGAAGTGGTTCAAGAAGTATAAGCTGCTGGGCGAGGAGATGGCCGCCATAGAGGTCCCGCAGGAGCTCCCTAAGTATGAGGCTGACGACGTAGTGTTCCCAGACCCTCGAGGGTACTCCACGGCCCATAAGTTGGTGGAGAGCTGGTACCGCCTGATATCGCTTCTATACAGAGGCTGGCAGTACCACTTCCAGTACCTGAACCTAACCTACCTAGCCTACTTAATGTTCAGGGACGTATGCACGAAGCTGTTCCCAGGGATAAGCGAGAGCACGATAGGGAAGATGGTGGCTGGAGCCTACGTGCAGATGTTTAGGCCGGAGGAGGAGCTATGTAGGCTGGCTAGGCTGGCCATGACACTGCCCGGCGTGCCCCAAGTGTTGAAGAAGGATGTGCCGGCGGAGCTGAAGATAGAGGAGCTGAAGAAGTTTGATGCGGGCAGGAGGTGGCTGGAGGAGTTTGAGAAGGCGAAGGATCCATGGTTCTACGTGTCTACAGGAAGCGGCTGGTTCCACTACGAGGGGAGCTGGATAGACAAGCTCGACGTGCCCTTCAGCTACTTGAAGAGCTACGTTGAGAGGCTGGAGCGAGGGGAGGCCATAGAGAGGAGACTTAAGGAGATCGAGGAAGCGAGGGACCGCATCATCAAGGAGTACCGAAGCCTCATAAAGACCGAGGAGGATAGAAGGACCTTCGATGGAGCATATGAGCTATGCAGAAGGATCTACACTTACGCGGAGGACCACCTATTCTGGGTGGAGCACTGGCTGCATACCATATGGTTTAGGAAGGTCAGGGAGTTCGGGAGGGTCTTAGCGAAGTATGGAGCCCTTAAGGATCCTGAGGACATCTTCCTCCTCAACTGGTACGAGGTGCCCATGGTAATCATGGACCTCAACATCGCTTGGTCGCTGGGCGAGGGCGTGCCGACGATGGGCAAGTACTGGCAGGAGAAGGTTGAGAAGCGAAGGAAGATACTTGAGGCCGCCAAGAAGTGGGTTCCGGTGCCAGCGCTAGGCGTGCCCCCTAAGGAGGTCGTCGAGCCCTTCACCGTGATGCTCTGGGGCATCACGACGGAGAAGGTGGAGGAGTGGTTGAGAGGCGTTGCTGTGAAGCCTGAGGAGGTCACCGAGATTAAGGGGTTTGCATCCTCAGCTGGTGTCGTTGAGGGGCCAGCCAGGGTGATCAAGCTCGTCGAGCAGATAGGCGAGGTTCAGCCGGGTGAGGTCTTGGTGTGCCCGACCACCAACCCTGCTTGGGCCCCGGTGTTCACGAAGATCAGGGCAGCCGTCACCGACATCGGGGGGCTCACGTCCCACGCGGCAATAGTCTCGAGGGAGTACGGCCTTCCAGCTGTGACGGGCACGGGCGTAGCGACCTCCGTGATTAAGACAGGCGACATCGTTAGGGTGGACGGCGACAGAGGGATAGTCAAGATAGTGAAGCGGGCGGGGCGATAGCCCCAGCCATACCTCTTCACTTTTTGCTATTGATAGCTGCTCTAAGCTTCATGCTAGCTTTCACCGGAGGCCGTGGAGGAGCTTGACTTACGCCCCATACCTCAACCGCGCGAATCGATTAGAGCGCTGGGCTATTTGCAGGGGCTTAGGTTCATCAAGCCTTAAATAGCGCCCTGAAGGCCTGAACAACGGGTCCTGGATGTACGTCTTGAAGTTTGAAGAGGTAGATAAGACGCTTACGAGTAAGGTGGGGGGTAAGAACGCTAGCTTAGGGGAACTCATTAAGGCTGGCGTGAGGGTTCCACCTGGCTTCGCAGTTACAACCGACAGCTACCTATACTTCCTCACGAAGGAGGGGATTAAGGATAAGATCTACGGTATCCTATCGACCGTTAGAGAGGGCGACGTGGATGCGCTGAACAGGGCGAGCGCTGAGATACGCTCCCTCTTCGAGGAGCGGCCCCTGCCGCGCGAGTTGGAGGCCTCCATAAAGGAGCATTATCGAGGGCTGAGCGAGGCCAGCGGCGTGGATGAGGTGCAGGTCGCTGTGCGCTCAAGCGCTACGGCTGAGGACATGCCGACGGCAAGCTTCGCCGGCCAGCAGGACACCTACCTATGGGTTCGAGGAGCCGACGAGGTCTGCAATAAGGTCAAGCTTTGTTGGGCAAGCCTCTTCACCCCGCGGGCCATAAACTACAGGCTGAAGATGGGGATACCTCACGAGAAGGCCTTCATGAGTGTAGGCGTTCAGAAGATGGTTAACGCTAAGTGCGCGGGCGTGATGTTCACGTTGGACCCGCTGACAGGCGACCCGTCGCGGATAGTTATCGAGGGGAACTGGGGGATTGGCGAGACGCTGGTCTCAGGCTCCGTGACCCCCGACAGGTTCGTCGTCGACAGGGTGACGTTCGAGATATCCTCTAGGGTCGTGTCGCCCAAGACCGTTATGTTGACGTACGACCCGAAGGTGGGCAGGGCCGTGCATAAGGAGGTGCCTGAGGACAAGAGGAACGTGCCCTGCCTGACCGACGAGGAGGTTCTCGAGCTGGCCAAGCTGGGGAAGAGGGTCCATGAGCACTACGGGAGGGCGCAGGACATCGAGTGGGCCATAGATGCCGACCTGAAGTTCCCAGACAGCGTCTTCCTGGTGCAGAGCAGGCCCGAGACTGTATGGAGCTCGCGCAAGGCGGAACCTGCATTCAAGGGCAAGACGGTGGAGGACCTGATCTGGGAGACGGTCTTTAAGAAGCGCTGAGCCTCCTTCAAGCCATAACGGCAGCTCGCCATCACCTCGGCCGCTCAGAGCGGAAGCTAATTAGCAACAGCCTTAAAGCGTTCCCTCAATGAAGTAAGCAGACGCGGCTCGCAGTGGTGAAGCTTGAGGGTGAGGGTGGCTTTAGCCTCAGTATATCGAGAGGCCGCGCGAGCCAAGGAGCTCGCCTTCGAGCTGCCTGAGGGCTCGACCTTGAGGGACCTCCTATCTAGGCTTGAGGAGCTCTACGGCGGGCCCTTCAAGGAGCTCACGGCCGAGGACGGCTCCATCAACAGGGAGGCACTCCTCCTAGTCGACGGCATGAACATCAGGCAGGCCTCCC